>Ga0308169_10000366_pt1 | contig 72400 bp, 70 predicted proteins | sample PhyBR1_2_FD_202139 | JGI IMG/M metagenome (GOLD analysis project Ga0308169, IMG submission 202139) | Phyllosphere microbial communities from UC Gill Tract Community Farm, Albany, California, United States - DLSLSB.R1 | ecosystem: Host-associated > Plants > Phyllosphere > Unclassified | place...
GGAGAGATGAGATGAGGGGATGGAGGGAGGACGGACCTGGGTGTTGAGGTCCGAGGTGCGAGGGATCGACATGGCTGGTGTGAGTGTGCTGCTGTGCTTGCTGCTCTGTCCAAGGAGCGAGCGGGTGAGGGAGAGGGAAAGGAGGAGGAGCGAGGTCGGCGTCGGCGTCGGCGCAAGAGGCTCGTCGGTCTCCGCCCTTCTTCCTGCTCCTCCTCGTCACCAGCAGCAGTCTCTCGTACCGGCACACGCTTGACACCACCCATGGCAGTGCGTCCACCCTTTGTCCCGCCCCAGTCGCCCCCGTCCTCGCTGACCTCTCTCCCCCGCCCCTCCTCCTCTCGCCCCGCTCCTCAGCCAAAGCAGAACGCAAAGGCCACCGCCGCAAAGGTCCGTCCCTCGACTGCAACCTCATCCCTCGACTCGAGCTGACCCACCTGACCGCAACAGGCCCGCAAGGAGGAGCAGGAGCAGGGCAAGAAGGCAAAGGTCGCCCAGGAGAAGGAGCAGCAGGAGGCAGAGAAGTGGGGGCAGGGCGCAAAGGGCAAGGCCGCAAAGGAGTCCAAGGCTGAAGCTGCAGAGGCCGCACGCGGTGCGTCCCTCTCTCTCTCTCGCACACCTCGCTCGCTCGCTCGACAGCACCGCCCCGTCTCCTCGCAACTCACCTCGCTCTCGTCGCCCGCAGCCCGCAAGGCCGAGCGCGACCGCCTCCTCGCCGAGGAGGAGGCCTCGCAGCCCGCCAAGGTCAAGGCCCCTCCAAAGGCCGGCGCCAAGAAGGCCGCCCCGCCCAAGGCGCCCGCCATCCCCTCGTTCTCGACCTCGGACAGCAACGACGGGCCCTCGTCGTTCAGCGCTTCCGGCATCGACGACGCTCTCGACGCCCTCTCGCTCGCCACGTCGCGCACCGACAAGGCCTACGTCGGGTCCCAGGCGGCAAAGATCGAGACGCACCCGGAGCGTCGCTTCAAGGCGGCCGTGCGTCCCCTTCCTCCCTCTCCTTCCCCTACTTCAGCCTCGTTCTGACTCTCTCTTTCATCGATGCTCGCAGTTCGAGGCCTACAAGGAGGAGCAGCTGCCGATCCTCAAGAAGGAGCACCCGGGTCTGCGCCTCAACCAGTACCGTGCGTCCTCCCTCTCCTCCCTCTCTTCCTCTCCCTCTACCTCTCCCTCGCTGACGCACCTTCTCGCCCTGCAGAGGACAAGATGTACGAGAACTTCAAGAAGTCGCCGCAGAACCCGTTCAACCAGGCGCACATGGCTCGTGCGTCCCCCTCCTCCTCTCCTCCCTTCTCTGCTCGACCTCGCGCCCGGCAAGCTGACTTTTCCCCCTTTCGCTCCCCGCCTCACACAGACAACGCGACCAAGGAGGACAAGGTCGAGGCGCTGCAGAGCCAGAAGGCCGAGATCGCGCGCCGGTTCGTCCCCCTCTTCACCCCCTCGCTTGGCTCGACGACGGCGCTCACCCGCTGACGCCGCTTGCCTGCATTCCCCCACAGCCTCGGCAACTAGGAGTTTCGCCCTCTTCGTGCCGCTCCCCCATCTCTCGCCGCACCAGCTTCGCCTTCCTCCTCCGCCCGGACCTCTTCTTCTCCCTCCCGTCGATCCGCCCTTCCTCCCATCCACGCCCCGCCGCACGCACCTCTCCAATGATGACCCCCTCGATCAGATACTTCCGACCTCGCGCCCTCCTCTCCCCCCCTCTCACCCGTCGACCCTCGCTCGGGCCCCCTCGCTCCTCTCTCCGAGACAAGGGAGCCGCTCAGGGCGCGGCGGGCACGAGGGACGGCAGAGGGCGGCGCGGGGCGTGACGAAGACGACTCGAGGTTAAGCTGCTGAGGAGAACGAGCTCTCGAGCGCGGCGTGCAGGGCCCTCCCTCCTCTCTCCTCCCTCGTCGTGTCTATTCCTCCCCTCCTCGATCCTTCTCCCTCACCCTCAGTCGCCCCGCATCCGCATGACCTGAAAAGCACAGCCCTTTTTCGTTCCTCTCTTTCGCTCTCTCGCTCTCACTCTCGCTCTCGTCGAGAAACCTGTGCGAGGAGGGAAGCTCTGCATTGCGAGAGGCCTCGTCATGCTGCTGCTGCGCCCGCCGCCGCCGACTCTGCTGCCGCTGCTGCTGCCGCCGAGGCGAGGAGGGCCTCCTTGGCGACGCCGTGCAGGAGGCCGCACACGTCGTACATCTTGGTGAGCGTCTGCGAGCGGGCGGGCGGGTCGTCGTCAGCGAGTCGTTCTCGAGCGCGAGCGCGCGAGGCGAGGCGAGGATCGAGGAGAGGGATGGGGAGACGCACCTCGGAGAGACTCTGCGGATCGACGACACCGTTGACGCGCACGCTCGTCGACGTGCCGAGGGCGGGGAGGCACGAGAGGGTGAGGAACGACTGGGCGGCGCGCGCTTCGAGGCGGGTTGGGTCGAGGAGGGCGAGCGGGGCGGTCGGGGTGGAGGCAGAGGAGGGAGAGGAGGAAGAAGAGGGAGAGGGGAGGAGAGCCTGTAAGAAGAGGAGTCAGCGAGTTCCAGGCGGGCGCGAGAAGGAGGAGAGGGACAGGACGCACGGCGGAGCAGCCCGTGACGAGCCCTCGCATCGGGATGCCCGCCTCTGCGAGCGCCGTACTCGCCGCCGTAACACCTCTGTACGTGACGAACGCAACCACGCGCAGCTCATCCTCGATCAGCTGACCGCCGACAAGAAGGGCGAGCGAGGCGAGAGAGCGGGCGACGCACATGGACAAGTCGCCGTCCCACCCGTCCGACTCGAGAACCGTGACGAAGAGGTCGATCTGCGATTTCGGCATGTGCTCGAGGAGAATGGCGGGCACGAGTGCCTGCTGGAGCGTCGACGCGAGCGCGGTCGCCTCGGTATCCTGCGGGCGGGCGGCACTCGGGGTCAGCTTCGCCTGCTCGTCACACGAGGTTCGAGACTCGAGAGGGAGGGAGGAGGGCGCACCTTGCCCGGGACGAAGCGCCTGACGCCGCTCGCGAACGGCGCGAACTTGACCTCGACGTTGAGGCGCGCTTTGGCGTTGAAGGGCGCGCTCGGCGGGGTCGGTTTCGGGCCGTACCTGCGCGCGAAAGGACGAGTCAGCTTCTCGCGCTAGAGCTGGATGGGGAGGAGAGGGACGCACACAGCGCAGAGGACTTTGGTGCGGCCGGCCTCGATGTAGGCGGAGCCGGCGGCCTCGCTCACGAGGCCCGGCTGGAGGACTGCGAGCGGGTGCGTGAGGATGATCAGCTCGATAGAGGGGACTCGGGAGCGGGCGCAGACGCACAGACGGGGCGGACCTGGCCGGGCTGCCTGCCATCAGCTCGCGGCGAGGGCGAGGACGAGGTCGAGGCGGCAGGGCTGGCGGGGCTGTCGCTGAAGCGGAGGGGCGATGCACCTTCTGGTGCGGTGAAGCGGCGGCGGTCCTGTGCCTGCATCGTTCGAGCGGGTCGTCGGTTAGCGAGAGGAGAGGCGAGCTCATCACTCCTTGGAGGACGACCATCCGCCCACGTCGCCGCAACCTCGGCTAGAGCACCTTCTGCTCCGCTCAGACTACTCAGCAAGCTCTCGTCGTCGACCAGGCCAAATCGCGCACCCGCTCGACCAGTCCTCGCCACGCCCCTTCCTCCTCCTCCCCCACTCTCCTCCTCACATCGCGACCTCGCCATGCCCGCCTCGCTCAACAAGCTCCCCGACGAGCTCCTCAAGCTCATCCTCGACCACGTCGTCGCGGCGGACAAGAGCTGGAGCGAGCGTGGGCCCAAGCATGGCGAGAACGGTTCCGACACGGTCGTCGCAGGAAACGGTCGATGGTCGGCGTGGTACGGGCGGGGCATCTTCGCGCTCGCGCACGTCGACAAGCGGTGAAATGCGCTGGCTCGCACAATCCTGTTCAAGGTGCGTTCGTGCTGCTCTCCTCCTCCACCTTCTCCGCCGCCTCGAGACGCCGGATCGGCGCCGAGACTGACTAGCTTTCCCCGCAGAGCATCCATTGGTCCGCCTTCGCCTCGTCGTTCTTCCAGCTCTCCGTCCTCGGCGAGCCCTTGGGCCGCTGCGTCAAGGAGGTCGATCTGTGCGTGGACGGCGTCGAGGACCCGCCGGGCGTCGCCTGGGCGTGCGCTCTGCAGAAGCTCCCCGAGCTTGCCGCCATCCGTACCTCCATCGCCATCGACGAGATCGTCACCGATGTCGACACGCCCGAGGACGAGGACCTCGCCCGGTCGAGCGGCGTCAAGGCGATGGGTCGGATCTCGATGCTCGACCTGTCGGGCATCCGGCGCAAACACGCCGTGTCGAACCTCAAGCTCGTCGATCCACTGCGCCTGCACACCCTCAACATGTGGTTCGACGACGTGGAACCCTTGTACGACATGCCCGCCCTCCTGCAGCACCTCGTCGCCCTGCGCGACCTCGAGCTCGACATGGTCAAGGTCGCCGGGACCGACGACGAGCTCGACGACAATCCGGCGCCAGCGACGCTCCCGTCGCTGAAGACGCTCAAGCTGGTCGACGTCGCGCTCGAGGACAGCTTGCGGTTCGCCGCCGAGGTCACGCCCGGCATCACGACCTTGACCGTCGAGTACGACCCGTCGCTCTTCAGAGAACCCGAGGGTCCGCCCTTCAAGCCGACTACCGACACGCTGCCCAAACTGCGTCGCCTCGTCGTCTCGGGCGAGCCCGTCTTCCACAGGCGCATGTTCGGCCTCGTTCCTCACCACGTCGAGCAGCTGTACGTCAAGCTTCGCCCTGGCGCCTCGAGACGAGCCCATGTCGAGCTGTTTCGCAACACGTTCGCCTTCCCCGTCGGCCTGCGCGAGCTCGTCCTCGACATTCCGTCGTTCTCCACCGTTCCCCGCTACGGCATCGACGAGCTCGAGGAGCAGTGCCGCTACATGGGCATCCGCTTCACCCTGCGCCGCCGGTACATCGCACCACGGCCGACCTCGCGCCAGGCCGGCCCCGCCACGTGGCCCGACTACGGCCAGGCCCACGAGGTCGAGCAGTCGCTCGAGTGGGCGGCGGCTCGCGCGCGGTGGTTGTGCAAGACGGGCGACGCGCAGGGCATCGAGGAGATGGCTGCCATGACGGCGGAGCTCAAGGAGCGGCGAGCGATCGAGCAGTCATGAGCAGGACGAGGGAGCGAGGAGCGAGGAGCGAGGAGCGAGTCGGGCCGAGGAGCGAGTCGGGCCGAGGAGGTTCGAGGGCGACGAGACTCGATGGCGCTCGAGGAGCGGGGGCGGTACAGAGCGAGGTGCAACCACGACGAGTATCGACGCCCATGAGCGACTCGGGAGAGCGAGAGTGAGGGTGGGAGCGAGTTGGAGAGAGCGAGAAGGTCGGGAGCCGGACGACGTCGACGAGGAGCCTCTCACGCTCTCGCTCTCGCGCGTCATGCTCGACGAGAGTCGCAACAACAACGTCATGCGCAATGCACCGACCATGAGCCCTCCCTCCATGCTCTACTCGCTCCCTCGCGCGCTCGCGCTCGAGCGCCGCCTCGCCGACGCTCGGACCCCTACCGCAGCAGCTTGCCGAGCGCCTCCCTCGCCGCCTTCCGCCCGCTCCCGCTGCGCTTGAGCCCACCTGCACCGGCTCCCGCACCGCCCTCAGCCTCGCCCTGCACGCGCGCGAGCACGGTCGAGCTCGGGAGGACGACGCGCGCCTGGGCGAAGACGGGCCGCTTGCTCGGGCGCTCGTCCTCGTCGGCGGCGGCGGCGGCGGCGTCGTCGTCGTCCTCGTCGCGCCTGCGCTTGTTGGCGCCCGAGGCCCGACCCTTGGCGCCCCGGCTCGCTGCTGCAGCGCTCGCCGCCGCCGCCGCCGCCTTCTTGGCCTTGGCGTCGGCGCGCTTGCGCCCGCCGAGGAACCCGCTGCACGCCGCCGCGCCGCAGTAGCACCTCTGGCGCGCCGGGTCGATCGCCGTCGAGGTCGAGAGCGCGATCGTGCCGCCCTCGGTGCCGTCGGGCTCGGCGCCGGCGAGGGCGGGTGCGGCGGCGGCGGCGGCGAACGAGGGTGCGGCGAGCGAGGAGAAGTCTTGCCAGCCGTAGTCGTCTGCATGAAGAGACCGAGGAGAGGGTCAGCGAGTCGAGCGAGGTGCAAGTGAGCCAGAGCGAGAGGGAGAGGACGCACAGGTCAACTCGGTGCCGGCGGGGATGTCGTGCAGCGCAAAGAGGCCCATCTGCGCGTGCAGGCCGAGTCAGCTGTTGCTCATCGTCGAGTACGAAACGTTGAGGAGCGAGACGAGACGGACCTGGTACTCCTCGACGGTCGCGAGCCGCCACCGGACGACCTGGAGGTTCGGCCCGCACGAGTGGTTGATGAAGCGCGCCGAGTTGCCGCGCTGCCCGGCGTCGATGACCTCGAAGCCGTCGTAGTCCATGAAGTAGCTGTGCGCGAGGGCGGAGAAGAAGAGAGGAAGGTCGAGACGAGAAGGTCGAGTCGAAGAGGGACGGCGAGAAAGGGGAGGAGAGCGAGTGGGCGAGGTGCACATCAGCATCGTGCGCGTCGCTCGAGTGGAGGAGAGCGAAGAGGAAAACGCACTAGCTCGCCTGGTCCTTGTAGGTCGTCAAGACTCGGCGGTAGCTCTCGTCGCGCGAGATGACCTGTGCGCACCACCTCACATCTCATCAGCGCTCGCTCTCGTCGCCGTCGCGAGAGCTTGTGCAGAAGAGGTCGAGAGGAGGACGACGCACCTCACCCCTGTACTCGATCACAAAGTCGCCCTCCTTGATGTCGACCATCGTCTTAAGCCCGAACCCGCGGTTGCCCGTCTGCGACCGGCACTTCGCGCTCAGTTCTCGTGCCTCGCGCATCCAGACGAGCGAGGAGAGAACGAGAGGGAGGCGGGGACGCACCCAGATGACCCTCAAGCCGTCCTTGCCCTCGGGGACGCCCTCGCGCTTGTTGAGCGGCTTGTTGGCGCACCGGTCCGGGCCGCACGGGCACTTCTTCGGGTCGCAGCAGTACTGCATGAGACTGTGGGCAAGGTGAAGATGTGCGTCAGGCCATCACGTCGACGGAGCAGGCAACAGGCTCCTCGGGCGACTTGAGAAGGTCGGCCCGCTCGAGAAGGGCACGACGCCGACGCACCGATTGATGCAGCCGCTGCCGCAGCCCATGTCGGTCGCGCGCTCGGGGAGCTTGCACATGCAGATGGCGGGCAGCTCGGCCTTGTCGGGCTTGCGGTCGACGTAGAAGTCTGCGAGCGCGACGCCCGAGTCAGCACTGGGCTCGCTCGAGCCGCTGAAAAAAAGGGGAGGAGGACGCACTCTGGCCAATGTGGCGGTACGGCTCGGGCTTCTTGCTCATCTCGCGCTTGGCGATGTCGGCCGCCGTCGTCTTGTCGCCGCCCTTGCCCTCGCGCTTGGTCTGCGCCGAAGCGGCGGCGCCCTCGTCGCTCGCTCGCCCTTTGCCCTTGCGCCTGCCCTTGCCCGCGCGGCTCGCCGCCTCGGGCGCAAAGTAGCAGTCGCGGAGGATGTCGAACGGAAGGCGGAACGGGCGCTCGTCGTCGACGAGCGTCTCGCCGTGGTAGACCGGCGGCGGGAGCGCCGTGCCCCTCGTCGGCGTCACCTTGCGCCAATCGGTCGGCGCCGACGTCGACGACGACGACGAGGGCTTGTCGCGGGTGCGGGGCGGGAGCGCCGAGGACCAGTACAGGCCGGCGACGAGGTAGGGCTTGCCGTCCGAGCCGAGAGCCGGGTCGTCCGTCTCGGGCGCGTCGGCGTCGGCGCGGCCTGCACGGGTCGTGCGCGTGCGCTTGGCGGCAAAGGTCGACGGCTCGGCGTCGACCTCGTCGACGTCCATGGCCTCGGGAGCGACTGCTGCGGGTGCGGCTGCGGCCGGAGAAGGCGACTCGGGGCGGTCGTCCTTGGCGGCGGGGACGGGCGCGTCTCGGGCGGGCTTGTCGGCCGTAGGCGAGTCGAGGCTCTGAGCCGAGTGGGTGCGGCTAGGCGGCGAGCGAGTGGAAGGGGAGGGGGAGGCCGGGCCGGCGTCGTTGGCGACAGGTTCGTGAGGAGGAGGAGCGATCGGAGGAGGGGCGGGCGAGGGCGAGGGCTTGAAGGGCGAGGTGACCGTGTTGAAGGCGCGCGCTGCGAGGGACGCGAGCATGGCTGGGCTCGGTGCTCGGGTCGGGCGGACGAGGCGAGGCTTGCGAGAGAGAGAGAGGCGCGTGGAGCGACGCGACGAGGAGGACGTCGAGGAGGTTGGCACGCGGGCGACGGCTCGAGCGGGTCGGCGAGTCGGATAGCTAGGCGTTGTGTGGCTGCGCGATGGTGCCGAGCAGCGCGCAGATGCCTCTGGGGCGAGTCGAGGAAGCGAGGTGTTGCGATTGGCCGTCGTCGACTTGGCCGTGGAGCGACGGGGACGACGACGACGAGGTCGGCCGCCCCGCCTCGCCTCGCTCGCCTCGCTCATCAGCCCTCGACCTGCTGTTCAGCCCGGCCCATCCTGTGAGCCACTCTCGCCAACCCGGCCGTCCTCGCCCTCCCGCCCAGCCGCCCCGCCGCTTCACCCAGCGACCACCTCGTCGCTTCGACCGCGCTCAAAAGTGGCTCCAGCCCGCACAGCCGCACAGCGACCCTCGCCGAGCCCACGAGTGCATGGAATGCCGTCACTGTGGCTCTCGAGCGACTTCTCAGCGGCCCGCGGGCCCTGTGGAGGCCGCACGGAGCCAGACCAAGCGCATGCCGGCTCTCGAGGGAGATGAGCCTTTGTCGCTCGTCTCTCGGCCTCTCTCGCCTTGAGGGCCGCAGCAGCGAGTGTGCAGCAGCTCATACCTGGCACAAGCACCTGTCGCGCCACCCCGGACCCGCACTGACTCGATCCTCACCGACCGCAACAGCTCGACCCCGGTCCTCCCCTCCCTCCCTCCTCTCTTCCGCCCTCCCGCCCTCGCCGACCATGAGTGACAAGTTGACCCGTATCGCGCTCGTCAACCCCGACCGGTGCAAGCCCAAGAAGTGCCGTCAGGAGTGCAAGAAGTCGTGCCCGGTCGTCCGCATGGGTCCGTCCCCCTCTCCCCCTCTCCCTCGCACTGCCCGAGCACACGCTGACTCCCGCTTTCTCGCTCTGCAGGCAAGCTCTGTATCGAGGTCACGTCGGCGAGCAAGATTGCGTTCATCTCGGAGGAGCTCTGCATCGGTTGCGGCATCTGCCCCAAGAAGTGCGTCCAGATGCTCTCTCTCTCCCCGCTCAACCCGCCCGAACAAGGAGCTGACGCCTCTCTCCACCCTGCGCACAGGTGCCCGTTCGAGGCGATCAACATCATCAACTTGCCGACCAACCTCGAGTCGCAGGTGACGCACCGCTACTCGGCCAACTCGTTCAAGCTCCACCGGCTCCCGACCCCTCGCCCAGGCCAGGTCCTCGGTCTCGTCGGCACCAACGGTATCGGCAAGTCGACGGCGCTCAAGATCCTCGCGGGCAAGATGAAGCCCAACCTCGGCAAGTTTGACGCGCCGCCCGACTGGCAGGAGATCCTGCGCCACTTCCGCGGCTCCGAGCTCCAGAACTACTTCACCAAGGTCCTCGAGGACAACCTCAAGCCGCTCATCAAGCCGCAGTACGTCGACCACATCCCGCGCGCCATCAAGGGCAAGCAGACGGTCCGCCAGATGCTCGACACCAAGAAGGAGCTCGACAACTACGACGAGGTCATCGACGCCCTCGACCTCGACGTCGTCATGGAGCGCGACATCTCGCAGCTCTCGGGAGGAGAGCTGCAGCGCTTCGCCATCGGCATGTCGTGCATCCAGAACGCCGACATGTGCGCCCCCCTCTCTCTTTCTCTCCTTTCCTCGGGTCCAGCCGCAGTCGCTCACGCCCGCTCCCTCCCCCCGCGCAGCTACATGTTCGACGAGCCGTCGTCGTACCTCGACGTCAAGCAGCGCCTCAACGCGGCGCGCATCATCCGCTCGCTCTTGCGCCCGACCAACTATGTCATCGCCGTCGAGCACGACCTGTCGGTGGCCGACTACCTGTCCGACTTCATCTGCTGCCTGTACGGCATGCCGTCGATGTACGGCGTCGTCACGATGCCGTTCTCGGTGCGGGAAGGCATCAACATCTTCCTCGACGGCAAGGTGCCGACCGAGAACCTGCGCTTCCGCGAGGAGTCGCTCACGTTCAAGATCGCCGAGGCGACCGACGACGTCCTTGCCGAGAAGACGCGCCGGTACAACTACCCGGCCATGACCAAGACCCAGGGCAACTTCAAGCTCAACCTCGACGCCGGCTCGTTCACCGACTCGGAGATCATCGTCCTCCTCGGCGAGAACGGCACGGGCAAGACGACGTTCGTCAAGCTCCTCGCCGGCAAGGACCTGCCCGACAACAAGGAGGACGCGCTCCACTTTACCGTGTCGCTCAAGCCCCAGACGATCGCGCCCAAGTTCCCCGGCACCGTGCGCGAGCTCCTCCTCAAGCAGATCCGCGCTGCCTTCATGCACCCGCAGTTCAACACGGACGTCATCAAGCCCATGAACCTCGAGAACATCATCGACCAGTACGTGACGACCCTGTCCGGCGGTGAGCTGCAGCGCGTCGCCATCGTCCTCGCCCTCGGCAAGCCCGCCGACATCTACCTCATCGACGAGCCCTCGGCGTACCTCGACTCGGAGCAGCGTATCATCGCTGCGCGCGTCATCAAGCGGTGCGTCCATCTCTCTCTCCCTCGAGCCTCCCCTTCTCGCTCTCGAGCCAAAAGCTGACGCTCGGACCCCCCTCTAACAGCTACATCCTGCACTCGAAGAAGACGGCGTTCGTCGTCGAGCACGACATCGTCATGGCGACCTACCTCGCCGACCGCGTCGTTGTCTACTCGGGCACGCCCTCGGTCGAGTCGTTCGCGACTGCGTGCGTCTCGCTCTCGCTCCTCGTCCTACCCGTGCCTCCTCCGAGCGCACAGCTGACGTCGAGGATCACCGCGCCGACGCAGACCCGAGAGCCTCCTGACGGGCATGAACAAGTTCCTCAAGAGCCTCGAGATCACGTTCCGCCGCGACCCGACCAACTTCCGGTGCGTCGCCCTCGTCGCGCTCTTTCCCTGCGCCTCTCGGCTCTCCTCGCCGAGCGTCGTGCTGATAGAGGCCTGTCTCATGCGCGCAGCCCTCGCATCAACAAGGCCGGCTCGATCCTCGACACGGAGCAGAAGTCGGCGGGCAAGTACTTCTTCGTGCGTCGCGCTCTCTCTCTCCTCTCTACGCCTCTCGTCCTCGCCTTCGCCCTTAGCAACCGCAGCTGATGCTTTACTTCTCGCTCGCAGACTGACTCGCAGATCTAAGCGTGCGCCGGCGAGGTCAAGCCGCAGGACGAGGGGCCGCTCGAGCGCGAGCTCGAAGCGGCGGGCGTGAGCGCGAGCGGCGGCGCGTCGTCGTCGGCGATGATGGGCGTCGGCTGAGCGGAGGAGGGATGGCACGAGGCGGCGCGCACTGTACGATACCCCACCTCATCTTCTTCCTTTCTTCCCTCTCGTCGCGACGGTCACCCTCCCGCCGTCTCGACCGAGGCTCCCTCCTCCCTCTCCACCTTGTCATAGACCTCCTTGCCACCCCCTTGCAGCCGTAATTGTACTCTCCCCTTGTGCTTCATCTGCGCTTATGCCCCAAGCGCGAGAGCGGGTATCGACGCTCGGGCCCGTTCAGCTCGACCTTCTCAGACGCTCTCGCTCGATCTGTCGGACCAGCCATAGCGAGCAAAGAAGCACAAGCCGGGAAAGCGCACGAGCGCACGCTGGGCAGCTGCTCAGGGCGAGCGCACCTCTCGGTGGCGTGCTCTGACGAGGAGAGCATGAGTGAGGAGAGCGTTTTCCGGCCGTTCAGAGCCGGCGGCAGGCAGCGACGGTAGCTGCGAATCAGCTACGAGTGCGCGCGCCGTGCGCAAGAGCGTGTGTGCCGCGCAAAGAGCTCGAGGAGATGAAGAGCGAGAAAGTGCGGGGGACCGGACGGAGGGCGGCGTCCGGCATGACCGGCGGACGGTGGCGACGCAGGAGAGGGGCTTCGGCGAGTGGACGAGGGGCGAGCGTGCACTTTGTCCGTGCTGGAGCCCGAGCCGAAGGCGCCGGCCGGGCGAGAGGCAACGCGCGAGCCGGCTCCCCGCACTCCCACCCTCGCTCTCTCTCCTCCACCTCACTTCACGCCATGGCTCCCGACGCTGCTGCCCTGTCGACTCCGCAGACTCACCAGCCTACTGGCACTCGCCAGGATGCCGACGCAGAGGACTTTGGCTTCGGCAAGGGGGATCTCGCCGCGCTCGTCGTGCCGCCCAAGTTCGACAGCGTCGACGCCGAGAAGAAGTACCTCAAGGAGCGCCTCGCCCTCGCCTGCCGCATCTTCGCCCAGTACAACCTCGACCACCACGTGTGCGTGCTCGTCCTCCTCTCGCTGTCCTTCCCTATCCTCAACCCCTTCGTCCCTTCGGCATCCTCGGCACGAGCCTGTACCGTCACGGTGGTCCTGTACGGCTTCGGAGAGGGAGCTATGGAGTCAGTGGAAGCCAGCGGGAGAAGGAGTAGCGCGGGTCTCGTCGCACAGCAGGTCGTCTCCTCCTCGACGAGCACCCCAAGCTGACTCCCTCTCGTCCTCTCGCTCGCAGCGCCGGCCACCTCACCGTCCGCGTCCCCGGCGACGAGTCGTCGTTCTACGTCAACCCGTTCGGCCTCGCCTTTGCGCTCATGACGGCCGAGGACATCATCACCGTCTCGCACGACGGCGAGGTCATCGGCGGCGGCAAGCCTGGACGCCGCGTCGTCAACAAGGCCGGCTTCCTGATCCACTCGAGCATCCACCACGGTGCGTCCCTGCTCCTCCAAGCTCGATTGGCGACGTCGGCGGCATCTCGAGGGACGAGCGGGCGCCATCTGGGGGACTCGAGCTGACTGCCTCCTCCGCCTGCAGCTCGCCCCGACGTCAAGGCCATCTGCCACTCGCACTCGCCGTACGGCAAGGCCTGGTCGACGCTCGGTCTGCCGCTCCAGTACACGACGCAGGACTCGTGCTCGTTCTTCGGCGGGCAGGCCGTCCTGACCGACTTTGGCGGCGTCGTCCTGTCCAAGAGCGAGGGCGCGCGCATCGCCGAGACGCTTGGCGACGGCAAGCTCATCATTCTCACCAACCACGGTCTCCTGTGCGTCCTGCCCTCCTCTCATCCTCCGGCTCTGCCTCAGTCGCTCGCAGACGATCCTGACCCTCTTCCTCTCTTCACGACTCGCAGCACGGTCGGCACCTCGATCGACGCAGCCGTCGCGTGGTTCCTCCTCGCCGACCAGCAGTGCCAGGTGCAGCTCCTCGCCAACGCCGCCGCCGCCGGTCTCGGCCAGAAGGTCATCAAGGTCGGCGACGAGGAGGCGCGCTTCACGGCGGGTACGAACGGCGAGGGCGCGGCCTACTTCCTCGCGTCGCCGTACTTCCAGGTCGCCGAGGCGCGCTGGGGCAAGGAGGTGCGCGGCGAGGCGTGAGGACGAACTCGAGGATCGAGTCGGCCTCGAGGCGCTTGTGGTTGTACAGCAGTTGTACCTGTCTCTCTCTCTTTCTCGCACACAATGAGCAGTACCTGTCACTCTATGTTCTCGACCGGTGAGATAGCGCTAGATTGCGAGTTGGCGGCGCCGCAGCCGTTCGCCGCTTTGACCTTCTCAAGCTGAGCTCTCCCTCGCCTCCTCCTCTCGCTCGTCTCGGGACTCGCTTACGCTGTGCACGAGTACACATGCGCTCCCTCCACAGAGCTAGGCGAGATGCGTGTCGCTCGTCTTCGTGCAGCGGTACTTGCTCTCGAAGAAGCTGAAGTTGCGGACGACGAGACCCTCCGAGCTCCTGCGCTTGAGAGCTCGTCCGACGCCTTGGCGCAGACTTTACCAGGGAGGCTTTGTTGAAGCGCATCCCGAGCGGACGAGGACGAGCTTGTCTGAGCGCGGCTGTCGTTCCCGCGGGATGGTCGAACCGGTCGGCACCCCGCGCCTTTGGCCGGTCTCGCCTCCTCTTCTCCTCCTCTCCACCACTTCTCGCAAGCACATCTCCACCATGTCGCTTCGCCTTCCCCTCCAGCAGCTCGCCCGCAGGACCGTCGCCCGCCCTGCCGCCCGCGCCATCTCGTCCGAGGCCGTCGCGCCCCCGCAGCTCGCCAGTGCGTCGCTCTCTCCCCGCCCACGCTCCCCCTCACCCCTCACTGACTGCTCTCGCCGCGCGCAGAGACCTCGCAGTTCGCTCCGTACAACTGGGAGGACCCGTTCAAGGTCGAGACGACCATGCTCAGCGAGGAGGAGCAGTCGATCCTGTGCGTGGCCCCCGCTCCCCTCCTCCTCGATCGTCGCCCCGAGGCCACTCTCGCTGACAGCGCACCATGCCGTACGCAGTGAGATGGCCCGCAACTACTGCCAGGAGCGACTCGCGCCCCGCGTCAACGAGGCGTACCGCAACGAGAGTGCGTGCCACCTCCCCCTCCTCCCCCGCTCTCCTCGCCCAGCTCGACCGGCGGCAGCTGACCTCGTCCTCCCCCTCTCGCGCGCAGACTTCGACCGCGAGATCCTGTCCGAGATGGGCGAGCTCGGTCTTCTCGGCCCGACCATCGACGGCTACGGCTGCGCCGGCGTCTCGAGCGTCGCGTACGGCCTCGTCGCTCGCGAGGTCGAGAGGGTCGACTCGGGCTACCGCTCGGCCATGTCGGTCCAGAGCTCGCTCGTCATGCACCCGATCAGTGCGTCGTTCTTCCTCTCCTTCTGCGCGCTCGTGCGAGCGGGCGAGCTGACCCCGGGCCTCTCCTCTTCGCAGACGCTTTCGGCTCCGAGGAGCTCAAGGAGAAGTACCTGCCGCGCCTCGCAAAGGGCGAGCTTGTCGGCTGCTTCGGCCTGACCGAGCCCGACTTTGGCTCTGGTGCGTCCCTCTCTCGCTCATCCCGCCGACCCCCGAGCGAGGTGCTGACGACGAGCTTCTGCGCGCAGACCCGGCCGGCATGGCGACCGAGGCGCGCGAGGCACCTGGCGGCGGATACCTCGTGTCGGGCGCCAAGACCTGGATCTCGAACTCGCCCATCGCCGACGTCTTCGTCGTCTGGGCCAAGTGCAAGTGGGACGGCAAGATCCGCGGCTTCGTCATGGACAAGGTGCGCCCGCTCTCTTTCGTCGTCGTCGTCGAGCTAATCCGTACAGCCAGCTGATGCACTCGTTGCACCTTGTCATCGCGCACAGGGCCAGAAGGGCTTGACGGCGCCGCCCATCAAGAACAAGACGGCGCTGCGGGCTTCGATCAGTGCGTCCCGGCTTCTCGCTCGGTCCTGTTGGCCTTCGCTCTACAGGGCACATGACTGACGCCCGCTCGACTCGCTCACAGCCGGCTCGATCTTCATGGACGACGTCGAGGTGCCCAAGAGCAACATGCTGAACGTCGAGGGCCTCAAGGGACCGTTCTCGTGCCTCAAGTGCGTCGCGCTCGCTCCTCTTCTTGCTCGACAGGTCCTGACGTACCTCTCTCCCACAGCAACGCCCGCTTCGGCATCAGCTTCGGCATCCTCGGCGCGCTCGAGGAGGCGATCAAGGTGACCCGGGAGTACTCGCTCGAGCGGTGCGTCTCTGCTCCCTCTCCCTCTCGCTGCACCTGCTTCGAGTCGCGCACTGACGCTGTTCTCCGTCCATGACTCGCAGCAAGCAGTTCGGCAAGCCGCTGGCGGGCTTCCAGCTCGTGCAGAAGAAGCTCGCCGACGCGGCGCAGGAGTCTGCGAGTGCGTCCCTCTTCTTCTCCCTCTCTCAGCCATACTCCTGCGAGATGCTTGTACTGACGATGCTCATCGTTGCGCGCAGTCGGCCTCGTCTCGTGCGTCCAGCTCGGCCGCTTGAAGGACAGCAAGAACTGGTCGCGTGCGTCGCCGCGCTTGGGCCTCCTCTTCTCGATTCCTCACGTCGAGCACGCAGGCTGATGCTCTCACTGTCGTTGCCGCGCAGCCGAGATGGTGTCGATCCTCAAGCGCAACAACTGCCAGAAGGCGCTGTACCACTCGCGCATCCTCATGGAGGTCTTCGGCGGCAACGCGGCGAGCGACGAGTACCCGATCGCGCGCATCGCGGCCAACGCACAGTGCGTCCTTTTCTCTCACTCGAGCTCGTGACTGTGGAGCGAGCGCTGACTGCAGGTGCTGCTCGTCTCCTCTCCCTCCCCGCCTTCCCTCTCTCGCCTCGCCTTCGACTCTCCCACCGCCTCCTCACGCCTTCCTCTGCGCACCTCTTCGTCTCACAGCGTCGTCTCGACCTACGAGGGTGCGTCCTACTCTCTCTCGCAATGTCGTCGAGGCAGACTACCTCGTCGTTCCTCGGCGGCATGCAGAGCGGAAAGTTGGCAAGGACGCACGCTTACTCTCGCACCCTCTCCCTGCTTCGGCTTCTGCAGGCACCTACGACATCCACGGCCTCATCCTCGGCAAGGCCATCACGGGCGTCCAGGTGCGTCCTCGCCCCCCCTCGTCGCTGTACCTCCCCCTCGTTCTCTCGCTGACTCGCCGCTCTCCTTCGCTCTCTCGCCCCTGCAGGCCTTCCAGTAGAGCACCTGAATGTTCTCGAATGTATCACTGCACGCAAGCACTCATGGATCGTGCGCTGTCGGCTCGAGAGCGGTTTCACGTGAGCGGCCGAGGCGAGCTCTGCTGTCCCTCGAGCGAGCTTGCGAGAGCGAGTCGTTTCAAGATGCACTGCTAATGACGAGCTAGAAGACCCATAGCACGAGCGAGAAAGCGGTCGTCTGAAAATCGTCGTCGTCGTCGTCGTCGTCGCCGCCAAGTCCGAGCCGCCACTTCGCTCTCGACCACCGCAGACACGCTCGCCACGCCCGATGCACCTGTCGCGCCTCGAGCAGCTCCCGCCCGAGCTCCTTTCGCACCTACTCGCCTTCCTGCCCCTCGCCTCGCTCCTCGCCCTTTCGTCGACCTCGCACCGCCTGCATGACTTCATCGCCCGGGCGCACCTCGCCCACTACACGGCGCGCGCCATGGGTGCGCGCATGCCCTTCTCGCTGCAGCACCTCGGCTTCCACCGCCGTGCGCCCTGGGCGCAGCGCGCCCTGTGGGCCGAGCGCACCTCGGCGCGGTGGGACGAGTGGGACGGGCGGGGCGCGGTCGTGAGCCAGTGGGGCGGCAAGTGCTTGCCCGTGCTCAAGCTGTGGGAGGTCGACCGAGGGGTCGGGACGGTCCTCGTCGGCAAGGGCCGCGAGCTCGAGCTGTGGGCGACCAGGGGCGACGGCTCGGTCGAGGTCGTGCCCGTCGTCGTGCCCCTCACGCCGAGCGGCAAGGGCCCAGGAGCAGCAGCAGCAGCGCGCGGCGCACTCGAAGACGTGACGTCGCTCGCGAGCGGCACTCGCCCGGGCGAGATCGTCGTCGCGCGGCACTCGGGCCTCGTGCAGCGGCTCCGGGTCGCACACCACGCCGACGTCGCGCGCGGCAGGCCGCTCGTTCTCGAGGAGACGGCGCGATACGCCATGACGGGCGCGGTACCGGGCAGCAGCAGCGGCGGCGGCAGCGTCAAGGCGGCCGGCGCGACGGCCGTGCAGGCGCTCCACTCGGAGGGAGGGCTCCTCGCCGCGGCGTCGACGACGCGCTTGCCGCCTCCCTCGGCGTCAATCGCAGCGAGCACGACCTCTGCACCGTTCGGCGCGTCGCCGATCCACTCGCTCGCGTCGTCGCTCTCGTCCCGCGCCGCGCCAAAGCGCCACGCCGTCACGCTCCACTCGCTCTCGTCGCCGTGGCAGGCGCCCGCCGTCCTCGCCTTTGCGGCCAAGCCCTGGGCCGTGCACCTCTCGCCCTCGCGGCGCTACCTCAGCGTCGGCCACACAGGCCTCGCGCCCCTCTCCCTCTTCCCCCTCGACTCGACCGGCGCCCCTCTCTCCCCCGACTCGCCCTCGGTCCTCGCCCGCACGCCCCGCTCGACGAGCGTCTACGGCCTGACGAGCCCGGGCGCGCTGAGCGCGTTCGCCAACCCGGACGAGACGCTCCTCGCCGCCTTCTACGACTCGACGGCGCGCATGTACGACCTGCGCGTCGCCCCTCCGCCCTCGTCGTCGCCCGGCTCGGCGTGGAACGACGCCGACGCCGATGCGCGCCCGCGCAACGAGGTCCTGCGCCTGAGCGACCCGTGGAGCGACGACGCGGCATACGCGCTCGCGCTCGGCGGCGCTCAGGGCGCCGTCCTCGCCGTCGGCAGCGCGCGCAACGCCGCCGTGCGCCTGTTCGACCTGCGCTCGGCGGCGGCGGGACCGCTTCCCTGCGCCGCCGCCGACGGCGGCGGGCCGGCCGAGGCGAGCGCGAGGACGAGGGGCGTGACGGCGTTCGCGCCCGGGCGGGACCGCTCGCCCGTGTACGGCCTCGCGGGCGAGGCGAGTCGGTTCTGGGGCGTGACGGACCGGCGCGGGTTCGTGCTCGACTTTGACGCGTTCCGGGCGCGGGGAGCGAGCGGCGCTGGTGCGGGAGAGAGGGTCGCGTTCGTCGGGCACGAGGAGGGCGGAGGAGGGACGCTGAGGTGGATGGGCGAGCAGGCGTAGAGCAAGCTAGAGCTGCCATAGAGCTAGATCGTGTCACTCTCTGTCTGTCTGCGAGCGTCGCTGAGAGCGCAAAAGTGCGATGCAGGGAAGTCTACGCGCCGCCCGTCTTCTCGTCCGCCTTCTCCACCTCCTTCGCCCGCTCGCCCGCCCTCCTCTCGACCCACTCACGATACTCCTCCGCACTCCACGCACCTCCCCCGCGCACCTCGTCGCTCTTGCGCCTGACGAACGCGCGGTCCTCGTCGTCGCGCACGCAGTGGCGCCAGTAGCCGTCGAACGAGCGCATGAGCCCCGGCGAGGTGAGGAAGGGCCCGCCCTGCGCGGTGGACGAGCGCGACTGGAGGTGGAGGATGAAGAGGAGGAGCGAGGGAGGGTGCTGAGTGAGGCCGAACTGCGCGCGAGAGGAAGAGCGATCGAGGTCGACGAGTTAGCGCTCGAGCCGCTTTGCCTCGAGGCTCAAGAGCGAGCAAAGCGACGACGAGGCAGCGAGAGAGAGAGAGCGACGCACTTCGCCCAAGCTTTTGAGGATCCTGGTGATGCGCAAGAAGTTGTGCGAGTTGCGCTCGAGGTTGGCGAACCGCTGGACGAAGCTGGCCTGGTGGGGCGCGGGCACGGCGTCTGCGACGGCGAGCTCGCCCGTTGCGGGGTCGACGAGGCGCAGGCCGTAGAAGGCGAGCATGATGCGGTAGCTGTCCGAGGTAGAGGCGCGAGAGTCAGCCAAGGTTGCGTGCGCGAGAGAGCGGAGAGGACGAGGGGGAGGAGGGGCAAGGGGACGCACGACTCGAGGAGGCGAGCCATCGCTGTCGGGTCGGCCTTGATGCCCTCGACCTCGTGCGGCTCGAGCGGTTGTGCCTCCCAGTTGACGCCTTGCTCCCTGCGTGCCCGCACCAGAAAAACGAGAAGCAGTCAGTCTCGCGCGCCCTTTGAGACCGGCGCCGAGCCCGACAGCGAGTCTTGATGGACGGGCGACGCACCTGATCGGGAACAGCCACTGTACAAAGTCGTGCCTCGACTCAAGCTCGCCCCAGTTTCCCCTCAGCTCGCCCTGGAGCTCGTCGCACCTGCTGCGCCTCGGGCGCGCCGCCTGCTCATTGCGGTAGAAGCGCAGGTTGGCGTCCTTGGTCTTGCCCGACGGCGAGGGCGAGGAGGTGGAGAGGTGAGGGTAGTGGAGGAGGAAGGCGAGGACGTCGCGCGGGAGGGACGAGGGGATGTCGCGCCGCGAGAGCTCCGAGGAGAGGGCGTCGGTCGAGGAGCGGCGGGGCGTCATGGTGCGCGCTGGCGGCCGGTGTACGGGTAGTGCTGATATCTTTGAACTGGCTGGCGCTAATCTTGCGTGCCGCAGAGCGCGTGCCGACGACGAGAGAGCTGGTTGCGGCACGTTGGCGATGAGGTCACGCGGGCGGATGGAGGGCGAGGGGCGCGTGTAGAGCGCGGCGAGCTGTGTTGTGAGGTGCGTGGAGCGAAGTGTGCTGCTCTGGTGGGCCCCTCGGTGGGAGGAGAGGCTGCTGAGGGAACCAGAGCCGAGCACCGCCTCGTCGCCAGCTCGCCGCCAACGAGACTCGAGCGCTGAGGCGCAGGCCGCCGCGACGGCTCCTTCACGGCCACGCCGAGCTCTCCAGCACACTCTCTCGAAAGCACAGAAGAAGGCTACAAGGTTGCTTTGCACGAGCGTCTCGCTCCAGGGGTATCGTCCTCCTCGTCCTCGTCCATCCTTCTGCCGCTCTCGCACGGGGTATCCTGCCGGCCTGCGCCAGCCTCGTCGTCCGCACCGCGACCTGCTCAGTCGTCGCCGCGCTCGAGGTTGATCGACGCTGCGAGCGAGGGTGCGAGCTGTCAGTCCAACCTGCCCGCCAGAGAAGGCGAGCCCACCAGCGCGCACGCCGACGAGCCCGCCCGTTGAGCGCGAGAGAAGAGGACCGAGGAGCCGACGCACTGCCAAACTTTGCGTACAGGTCCTTCTTGAGGGCGTCCATCTGGTCGGCGCAGCTCTGCTTGTCGGCCTCGAGCGCGTCGACCTCGGTGCGGATCTTGTCGAGCTGCGCCTGGAGGTGCTCGAGCGCTTCCGAGGCGGGTAGGTGCACAAAGGTCGTGTCGAGCTTGTACCTGTTGAGAGTGGAGCGGCGAGAGAGGGGCGAGGGCGGGCGAAGAGGAGGAAAGAGGAGAGGTGGGGCCGGTCGTCGCGGAGGGGGAGGGGAAGGAGACGGTCAGCTCGTTGCTCGCTCGCGCATTCCGCCGAGCGTAGCCTGCTCGAGCGCTGGTGAGAGTGCTCGGGCAAGCAGTCGGGGCCGACGAGAGCGAGAGGGGCGAGACGGACATGACCTGGTCGTCGTCGTCGACGAGCTCGAGCTCGGTCTCGACCTCTTCCAAGTCCTCGCGCTGCTTGACGAGGGCGTCGAGGATGTCGACGATCTCGTCTGTGCGGCTGTTGAGCCTGGAGAAGGCGTTGATGCGGTCCTGGTCCTGGCGGGTGACCTGGGCGTCGGCCGACGAGTCGTCCTTGTCGAGCTGCGGGGCGGGCGAGGCGTGAGGTGGGGCAGGTTGTAGAGGAGAGCGAGAGTGGTGCTGACCATGCGCATGCTCATCCTGGCTGGCTGTGGCAGAGCGGGAGCGGGTCGAGGCGAGAGCCAACCTCATCACCTCGCGTCGTCGCTCCTCTCCCTTGCTCTCGTCCCGCTCACTGCTCGACCCGCTGAGCACAGAGCCACCATGTCCTCCAGCAAGCCCTCCCGCTCAGCCACCCCGGCAGAGCGCCAAGCCGCAGCCCTCAGCCGCCTCCTCTCCAACCCAGACCGCGAGGTCCGCATCCCCGAACGGCCCCAGGAGGGCGCCACAAAGTCGCTCCGCGCTCCGAGGGACATGATGAAGAACGTCCAGGGCTCGAGTGCAGGCGCAGGCAGCGGCGAGTTTGTGCGTCCCCTCCTCCTCCTCCTCTTCCTCCTCCCCGCCTCTCCTCGCCAAGCCGCCTCAGTCCGGTCCGCCGTACTGACCCGCTCTCCGACACCGTCTACAGCACGTCTACAAGCAGAGCCGCCGCCGCGAGTACGAGCGCCTCAAGATCATGGACGAGCAGGACGAGTTCGTGCGTCCACTTCCTCCCTCTTTCGTCGGCGCGCTCCCTCTCAGCGGACTTTCGCTGACCTGCAATCCGCTCCTCCCTCCCCTCTACCCCCTCGCCTACTCGGCCCACCTACTCGCTCCCCACTCCTCCGCCCAACCTCCCTTCGCCCTCGCCCTCCCCCTCACCCTCCCGTCCTCTCCCCTCGTCTCGTCCCGCCGCCCTCGCCCGCCCTCGCCATCTCACAGGAGCGCACCAAAGCCGAAGCCATCGCGCGCCAGCAGGCCGCCGAGGCCGAAGCCGAGGCCAAGACGGCCAAGAACCGCCTCAAGCGCCAGCGCAAGAAGGGCGCGCGCGCGGGCTCGGGCGCGGGCTCGGGCGCGGGCAAGGCGGGCGAGGGCGCCGGGGCCGTGAGCGGGCCGGAGGCGGCGGCGCGGGCGCTCGGCGGCGGTGCGGGAGTGGCAGCAGGAGCAGGAGCGGGAGCGGGAGCGGCGGGCGACGCAGACGGCGCCAAGCGGCGCAAGCTCGCTGCGGGCCCGGGCGCGTTCACGTTCCGGCCTGCGGGCGAGCGCGACGATGACGACGAGGGCGGCGCGTCCTCGGGCGAGGAGCAGGGCGGCGAGGCGGCGGCGAGGAGCGCCAAGGTGCGCGCGGACGAGGCGGACGAGCTGAGGCGGCTGCAGGAGGAGGAGGAGCGTGCGCGGCCGGCAAAGGAGGCGGGCATCGTCATCCAGGACGACGACTGAGTGCCCTTGAGCCGGGGTGCTGTACCAGGTGCGGCGAGAAGGGCCTGCATCGACGACAAGGCGTGTTGTACCTCTCCTCGCGCTCCTCGTCCGGCTCTTCCTCTCCTCCTCTCGCTCTCGGCAGCTCGTCGCTCTCGTACGGACTCGACACGGAAGTACTGATATCGCACGCAGACCTCGACACGTTTCTCGGCTCCCCATCAAGCGCTCGACCCTCCTCGCCCGCCGCTCACCCCCTCCCTCGCCTTCCCCAGCCCTTTCCGCCCCGCCTCTCCTTCTCCTCGACGACGACCGGCCCCGCCCCGATCTCGACGACGCACTGCTCCGGCACCGCCCACCGCACGCTCGCGCCCTTGCGCTTCGCCTCCCCGCCGCCGAGCGCGTCGGCCGCGCGCCGCTTGAGCGACGAGCGCCGGCCCGGCGCAGACGCAAGCGCGGTCGGCGCCGCGCGCGACGTCGATGCGGCAGGAGGAGGCGGAGGGGGAGGGCCATCCTGCCGCACGAGGGCGAACGGGCCCGCGAACGGGTTGACCCACTCGTCGTCGGGCTCGGCCGGTGTGGCGGCGGCGGGCGGTCGCTGCTGTTGCTGCGGCGCCGGCGCCGGCGGCGAGGCGGGAGCAGGTCGAGGTGCGGCCGCCGTCGCAGGAGAGCGAGGCCTAGGCGGCGGCGCGATCGGCGGCGGCGAGATCTCGGGCGTCGGGTAGTGCTTCCAGCGCGAGCGCGGTCCGAGCGGGACCTGGTTCGCCGGCACGGCGGCGCTGGGCCCGGCGATCGGGTGCTTGAGCCGCGGCGAGGCGGGGCGTTGGGGTGGGTGGAGGGGCGGGTGGACGGCGGGCGGGCTCGAGGGGCGACGGGCTGTCGGAGCGGGAGAGTCGGAGGGCGAGGTGCGGCGCAGCGCGGGGGGAGGAGGGGCCGCGAGCTGCGGGATGCGCGACCTCGGCGGGCCGAGCGCGACGCCGGTGATGCCGAGGCCCTGCAGCGCGAGCGAATCGGACGGCGGGGCGGGAGCAGGGCCGGGCTCGAGAGAGGGGGAGGGCTGCTCGAGCGACGGGCGCACCGTGCGCCCGATGAACGGCTTGACGTCCTCGCCCTCGTCGCCGTGCGCCGCTGAGGGCTGGTCCTGCTTGCGCTCCTGCTCCTGGCTGCTGCCGAGTTCCATGTCCGAGAGCGAGCGCACCGGCGACGGCGAGCGCTCCTCGAGCTTGACCTTGGGCTCGTCCTCGAGCGCGGCGGAAATGACGTCGCGCATGGCCTCGCCCTGCTCGTCGGTCGCGTGGTGGCTGTCGGTGGTGGTGGGGGAGGAGGTTGACGCCTCGTGAGCGCGTGCGGGCGAGGAGGGAGAAGGGGGCGAGAGGGTCGGTGCGGGCGAGGCGGTGCCGGCCTGGTCGGACGTGCTGCTCCCTGTCGCGGCGAAGCTGCGCATCAGAGAGATGCTCGCAAGGAGGTGCGCGAGGGAGAGGAGGGACGCGCGCACCGAGATCGTGAGCGCGCTCGCCGCCGTCCGTCTCCCCCGGACTTGCGAAGGTCGCACCGCTCGAGCCCTGCGCACCCTCGTCCGCCTCGTCGCCGTCTGCGCGCGCGAGCCGGATCTCGGGCTGCTCCGGGGAGGGGCGATCGAGGGAGCGTGCCGGCTGATCGGACGACGAGGCGAGGATGGCCTTGACCGGCGTCGGCGGCGTGATCTCGAGGAGCGGGATGCTGCTGGGTACGGCGGCGTTGAGCTCGGTCGAGTCGGGCGAAGGGAACATGGTGACGCCGACAGAAGATGATGCCGGCGTGGGCGAAGGGCGAGGCGACCCGGAAGGAGGGACAGGCGGTCCGGGCGGTGACGGCGACGAGGGCGAGAGGTGCTTCTCGAGCCAGGCTGTGACGGCTAGCGGGTCGTCGAGTTGCATTAGATGTCGTGCTGGCGAAGCTGCGTGCCGCGAGAGAGCCTGCCGTCAGCCACAGCGTCGGCGTGCGCCAGACGAAGGAGGGAAGGCGAAGAGGGAGCGGAAGAGCGACGCACTGCTGGATCCCCTGCGCCTATCGACACTCTGCTCGACCTTTCTGGACCACTCAAGCGTCTCGATGTCGCCCTGGAAGGAGAGGCGTTCCTCGCCCGTCGTCGGCGCGGCGAAGAGGAGGAGGATCTCGAGGAGGAGCTTGCTGCGCTCGCTCTCGACGGTGCGGGCGACGATTTGCAGCGGCGAGAGGCCCGAGCTGGCTGCGTACAGAGAGGTAGACAGAGTCAGCTCGCTGCGGAAGAGCAAGACAGCAGAGCGAAGCGGACGCACCTGCGCGACCGACACCGCCGACGCCGCCGATAGCGTAGAGCATCCCCTTGGCGTGCATCGCGCGCAGGCAGTCGATGACGGCAGGGGTATCGAGGGACTGGCAGGCGGTAGCGAGCTCGTCGACGAGGCTTTGCGACGTGCAGCCGGCTGAAGTTGAGGGAGGTGCGTCGAGAGGCGGGGAGACGGTGGACTCGGCGGGCGGCGGCGGGGACTGGTCGAGGTGCAGCTGGAGCTCGTCCATCGTTCGTATAGGCTCAGAGCGAGCGGGCTGGACGAGGTGTGGGCGAGAGGAAGACGGGAAGAGCCAGCTCGCTCGCTGCGGGACTCGGGACCGCCGCGGAGAACCGCACGGACCGGCTCGCTCAAGCTCTGCAACGGCATCAAGAGCTTCTTTACTCTCGCAGCGGTACCCAGAGCGAGGAAATGGGGCCGAGAGCCTATCCAGCGCGCAAGCCGAAGCGAGCATCTCGCGCACGAGGTCCGGGCGGCCTGCTCGAGCTCTCTTGCGAAGATGCGACTTGCCGTGCGATGCAGGTAAGCAGACGAAAGCGAGGGTGAGAGCGAGGTAGTGTGGACAAGCTACAAGTGGGTGAAGGTGCGTTGATGAACAAGGAGCGGGCGAGGAAGGAGGGAGAGGGGAAACGAGAGGAAGGAGGAAGGCAGGGAGGATGCGGGTGCGCGATAGAATAGTGGTGCGCGAGGGTTCGACGATGATGCGAGGATAGAGTGTCTGTAGGAAGGAGGGAGGCTAGGCGAGGAAGGACGAGGCGAAGAGGGCGGCGAGGAGGGAGACGCCGAGCGCGACCGTCGTGCGCGCGCCCGCCGACTGCGCGTTCTGGCCGGTGCCCGTCGAGCCAGACGCCATGGGCCCGATCGAGGTCGTCGTACTGCGCGCGAAAAGCCAGCAAGGCAGAGTCAGCGCGAGCTCGCCGCAGGAGCAGGTCGTCGAGACGGAAGGAGGGACGGCTTGACGCACCCGGCGCCCAACGTGCCCGTCCCGACCGCCGTCGACCCTCGGCTCGCCCGACTGCTGACGGTCGGCACCGGTGCGCCGCTGACGCTGAGCGTGCCGACGTTGGCCGGCTCGGTGAAGCTGCCGCTGCCGGTCGTGCTGCTGCCGGTCGACGAGTTCGAGTACGAACCGGCGATGACGCTGCGCGCAAAGCCGATGCCGGGTGCGCCTTGGTGCGAGTACGAGTAGATCGAGTAGGCGTTCTTGAGGCTGCGTGGAGAGACAAGGAGAAGCGCGTCAGCGAAACCCGCTCCCTCGCTTAGCTGCTCCACGACGCGCTCGACGGCCGAGCGACGCGCCGAGCGGGATGGACAGAACGAGAGCGACGTACAAGACGTCTCCAACGATGGCCATGGGCGTCCCGTCGACGTCCTCGCTCTGGCTCTCGGCGATCGTCAAGACGCACTGGCGCCCGTCCGAGCTGATGGCGCGCAGGAGGTCGCGCCTCGGGATCTCGTACCGCACGCCGCCAAAGACGAGGGCGAGCGACGAGAAGGGCGTGCTGCACGGGATGATGTACGAGCCCTCGATCGTGGTGCTCGGGGTCGAGCCGGGGATCTGGGCGTAGAAGGCCCGAGCGACGGCGGGCGGGACCTGGACGAGGCTGCGCACGGGGAGAGGGACGAGTCAGTCGACGTTCCAGTGAGCGTGAGAGAGAGCGAGAGCTGATGAGCGAGAAGGGAAGACGAGGGGTAGGGAGAGAGGAAGACGAGCGAGTGAGAGGACGCGCGTCGTGCCTGAGTCGATGGCGGCGCGCACGGCCGTGCCCTCGACGACGGTGCCGTTGATCTCGATGCCGTCCATGTCGACGGCCCAGAAGCCCTCGGACTGGACGGGCAGCCAGTTGCTGCGCGCGACGAAGAAAGGTGCGTCAGCTCCTGCTCGCGAGGACGGAAAGGACGAGGGGAAAGAGCTCCAGGCTCGTGGGACGCACATCTCGCCCGTGTACTTGCTCGAGTCGACACAGCCGATACACATCTGCGCGCCGGGCAGGCTGCCCTCGCCCTCGGTCGTGACGTCCGACGCCCGGACGAGGTAGAGGGAGAAGTACTGCTCGGCGAGCTCGCCCGAGCTGATGAGGCGCTCGAACCAGGGCGCATAGCTGTAGGCGAAGAGTCCAATCAGTACGAGGGATGAGGAGGAGGAGGAGAGACGAGGTCGAGCGAGAAGAGAAGGGTCCGAGCGTGCGCCGCGAGGAGGAGGGACAGGGGCCCGAGCGTGCGCCGCGAGATGGAGAGGAAGAAGGGACGCACCCGCTTGCGCTGATCGTACCGAAGCCGAGACCAAACAAGCCACTGATTGGGTAGTACGTGAAGGCCTCGTTGAGCGTGCTGGCGGCCGCAAAGATTGTGTTGTTGACGTCGTAGCCGCCGAGCGAGACCGTGTCCTGGTTGAGGTAGCCCGTCTGCTCGCCGCGGCCGTAGCGGATGCTCCACGGCAGGGCGGGCGACGTGACGGCGGTCGATGAGGCCGAGGCGTCCCACTCGGGCTCGCGCGAGCCGGTGCCGTCGGCGTAGACCCACATGTCGGCGCTGCCCGTGTCGAAGAGGAGGTCGAAGGACTGTGCGGGCGAGCCGACGTCGACGGCGCCGTAGATCCTGCAGGGGCACGAGCGCAGGTCCGGGTCAGCTTCGATGCGCTCCTCCTCGTCTCGCTCGCCGTCTGCGATCTCCTGGTGAGCGTGAGGGCGTCGACGGACATGACATCGAGCGGCTGAGAGCTGTCGCAGAGAAGGACAGAGTCAGCATTGGCCCGCCTCGTCCTCGTCGCCGTCGGCGTTCCGCGAGAGGCAGGAGAGCGGGACGCACAAGAAGTCGAACAGCTCGACGACGCCCCTCGTGCCCGTGCCCTGCTGTCGTCGCTCAAGTGCGACCTCTGAGCGCTCCCTGAGCCGCCCCAGGCCGTGGGCGCGCTCGAGGCCGGCCGCCAAGACCCTGGCCTTGCGGGCGAGCTCGATCGTCTGCGGGCGTGACTCGACGTTGATGCGGTACGCATCGAGGGCGGCACGGTGGCGGTTCTCGCACGACGAGAGGAGCTGCGAGAAGGCTCTGCGGGCGGTGCGAGAGGGGGAGCGGGTCAGCGTCCGCGCCTCGAGCTGATGTGGGGGGGACGAGGCGGGCGCACAGAGGATCGAGGTAGGCCGGCGCGTCCTGGGCGGCGACCGAGAGCGAGAGGAGAGCTGCAAGTGCAGCTAGCGGGGCGAGCATGGCCTGGTGACGGTGGACGAGAGCGAGGAGGGACGGACTCAAAGGTGCCGTCCGCCAGCCTCCACCGCCGCGACTTCTCTCGGCGGAGCGATCATCACCTGCGCCTCTTTCTCCGCGGATCTCCTGGCTGAAACGAAGGACAGCAGCTCCGTTACACTGTCTCGAGAAAGCTACCGCCCTCGCAGCTCGCGGATCACGTCGACGAGCTGGTCCTCGTCGTCCTCCTGCGCCGCCTTGACCCACACCCGCCCGTTCATGCCGACCGCCACCTCGAACGGGAACCTCGCACCCAGCTGCGTCAGGAGAGGGTTCTTGGGCGCGAGCAGCCTGCGGGCGAACAACTCGGCGTCAGTGACTTGGCAAGCGAGAGAGAGAGTCAGAAGGGGAAACGAGAGCGACGCACGCGCGACACCGGCCCAGCTCGACACCGCGCACGAGGAACCCGCCGACGAGCTCGCCGAAGCCGGCAGCCTTCTGCGTCGAGCCGTCGACGCACGAGATCTCGGGCTCGGAGAAGGGCGGGGTCGACAGGAGGTGGGCGTAGACGAGCGTGCCGACCTGTGCGCGAGGAGAGCGTCAGCAGGCTGCCGACTACCCACTTCTACGATGCACGCTCGCGTACGAGGCGAGAGAGCATCGACAAAGGTCGGCGAGGAGCAGGAGCCGGGCGCACCTTGAGGTTGGGCTTGTTGCGCTTGGTCGCACCCTCGAACGCGAGCGCATCGAGCGACGCCGCCTGCGCGCCGCCGATGTCGACGCGGTACCCTTCTGCGTGGCGCGCGATGATGATGCCGAGGACGGGCTCGGGCGGCTGAGGCGTGTACTGTAGCAGCGAGTTGACGTCAGTCAGGGTGCGGCTTGAGGACCCAGAGAGGGACGAGGGAGGAGAGGGGACGCACGCGCTTGACGGTGCCCTCGATCCAGTAGCGCTCCTTGTCGCCGTGCACGAGATGCCCGAGGAGGCCTGCGCGCGACGCAGCGACGTCTGCACGCTCCTTGCCCTTGCCCTTGGCTGCGCCGGCGGTCGAGGCGGCGAGACCGGGGCCGAGGTGGAGCGAGGCGGCGGCAGGGGTCGCTGCCGACGTCGACGAGGAGGAAGGGAGTGGGTCGCCAGGGAGGAGGACCTGCATGCTGGGCTTGACGAGGTCGGACGTGGTGTCGAGGCGGAGAGCGAGCTGAGGAGAGGGGCCGAGGTGGAGGGAGCGGGGCGGGGCTGGCGCGCGCGTGTGCGCGAGTTGAGAGGTACTGAGAGGCGACTCGAAAGCTCAAAGGCGGGCTTGGCGCTGGCGTGAGCGGCGAGTGCGGCGGAGGGAGCGGGAGAAGAGCGAGCCGTCCAAGGTCAGCCTCGACTACGCTCGCTCTCGCGCTCGAGCTGCTGCGCTGCGTGCTTCTGGCTCTCCAGCAACACCTCAAGAGTACCGTTCAGCCGACTCGCACCCGATCGCGCGCTCTGGACCCGCCCTCGCCTCATCAGTCGTCCTCATCACCTCGACCCCGAGTTGGAGCTTTCAGCGACCGTAGATCGCCAAAGGACGTCGTCAAGCTCATCTCAGTACGTCCTCTCACTCAGTCCGCCGCTCTGGTAGCCCTCGCTGACGCCGTCTCCGCACCCTCGCAGCCGACCCTCCTCCCCCGCACCTACCAACCGCACCCAGCCCGTCCTGAACACGCCTCGAGCTCGTCGTGAGCACCGTCGACCTCGACCATGACGGTCACCAAGCGCAAGCAGAAGCCCCGCGAGACCGGCGGGCCCGACACGGCCGTCGCCGCCCCGCAGCTCGAGTCGGGCATGAAGGCGACCTGCGACGCGTGCTCGGTCGACATTACGCATTCGGTCCACATCCGCTGCGCCGAGAAGGTCGGCGAGCGCCTCACCTGCCCCGACTTTGACCTCTGTGTCGATGTGCGTCCCTCTTCTCCTCCTCCACGCAACCTCACCCAGCGCCTTCTCCCTCACATTCCCTGCTGACGTCCAGCGCTGCTCGCACGTGCGCAGTGCTTCCTCCACGGCAAGTCGCTCGGCCCGCATCGCGCGACGCACGCCTACCGGGTCATCTCGTCGCACTCGTTCCCGATCTTCAACAAGGACTGGGGCGCCGACGAGGAGCTGCTCCTCATCGAGGGCGCCGAGATGTACGGCCTCGGCAACTGGGCCGACATCGCCGAACACGTCGGCGGCCGCACCAAGGAGGAGTGCCACGACCACTACGTCGCGACCTACATCGAGAGCGAGGCGTACCCTCTGCCTGTGCGTTCTCGAGCCTCTCTCCTCTCTCCTCCCTGCACTGCGCAAGCTGCTGACACGCTGTCCTTTCGCTCGCAGCACTTCGACCAGGACTTTTCGCCCGACGACACCGAGCCGTTCCAGCAGCGCAAGAAGGCGCGCCTCGAGGAGCTCCAGTCGCGCCCGATCCCTCTCCCTCCACCCAAACCGCTCGCGTCCGCCCCGACCTGCCATGAGATCGCCGGCTACATGCCCGGCCGCCTCGAGTTCGAGCACGAGTACGAGAACGAGGCCGAGGTCCTCATCAAGGACATGGAGTTCGGCAAGGTGTACCACTTTGGCGGCGACGCGCAGCCGGCAGCACCGCCCGCCGCGCCGGCCGAGGACGGCAGCGGCGGTGAGCAGAACGGCGCGGGCGGGTCGGGCGAGCGCGGTGGCGACGAGGGCGCGGCGGGACCGGGCGAGGCGGGCGACAAGGAGGAGAAGCCGCTGCCCGAGGGCGAGCAGGACGGCGACGAGCCCGAGCCGGAACTCGAGCTCAAGCTCGCCATCCTCGACATGTTCAACGAGCGCTACGACAAGCGCATGTCGTCCAAGGAGCTCATCTTTGACCGCGGCCTCATCAACTACAAGATTGCGCGTCCCTTCACCTTCGACTTGTCCTCGCCCCTGCCGTGCTCGACGTCGAGCTGACTCTTCCCCTCTTCGCTCGCAGCTGTCGGCGGCCGAGCGCAAGCGCTCCAAGGAGGAGCGCGATCTCATCATGCGGACCAAGGTCTTCTCGCGCATCCAGACGGCGCAGGACCACGAGGACTTTGTCGAGGGCCTGCTCTGTGCGTCCCTTTCCTCTTCTCATCTTGCACTCTCTCGGCCTGCTGGCACGCCCCCTCACGCCGCCTTCGTGCTGACTCGGGCCTGCACCGCCTCTCTCACTCGCTCGCAGATGAGATCACGCTGCGCAAGCGCATCGCCGAGCTGCAAGAGTACCGCCGCAACGGCGTCACGACCCTCGCCGAGGCTGACCGCTACGAGTCGGCCAAGACGCAGCGAGCGTCGACGCGCGCGAGCGCCTACCGCGACTCGGTCTCGCTCTCGTTTGACCGCGGCGGCGGCGGCTCTCGTCGCCCGACGCCCAGCGGCGGTCCCGGCGGTCCCGGATCGACTCTCGCCGCGCAGCTGCGGGCGCGCCCGGCTCCGCCCCTCACGCTCGCGAGCGCAGCGAGCCTACAGCTCCTGACGCCGCTCGAGCAGAAGCTGTGCGCGACGCTGCGCATCCTCCCGCGGCCGTACCTGTTCCTCAAGGAGGTCCTCCTCCGCGAGTGGGTGCGGCTCAAGGGCCGCATGGGCGTCGCCGAGGCGAGGCGCGCCGTCGTGCGCGATGGCGGGCAGGAGGACGAGGCCGGCGGCGAGTGGGGCGAGAAGGTCGAGCTCGTGTGGGAGTTTGTGCGCGAGGCGGCGGGGCTCGGGTCGGACGTGGGAGGAGCAGACGAGGACGACGACGACGACGAGGACGACGTCATGGACGATGCGACGGCGTCGGGTGCGCAGACCCCGCTCGTGTCGAGTTGAGGAGCGCCGGGGACGAGTCGGTGTACGTAGCTCTCGCGCTCAGCTGTCTTTCGTCGTCGTGCCGTGCAATGTTGTACTGCTCTGTGCCGGGCCCGAGTCGTTAGCTGGCCCTGCGGCGCTTTCGCTTTCCGTGAGCGGGGGACGAGCTGGGCGGAGAGGCCGGCGAGCCCGTCGGCCTTCGCCATCCTCCCGCCTCGGTTCGGCAGCAGAAAGGCGGGAGCTTGATAGCAGAGCAGGTGCATCTTGGAGCGCTTTGACTGGACTTCGCGTCCTCAGCGGTGCTCGAGAGCGCGCAGAGCTCTCATCAGTTGCCGAGCAAAGCGAGGAGGAGACGTTGACGGCGGCGAGCCTGTTCGCGCTGCTTTCTGGCTCGGTGCGCTCCTGGGTATCTAGTGAGCGTCGCAACCGAAGCGCAGCTCCACAACGCGCCGCTGTGAGCGCGGCGAGCGAACGCGTCGTCGTTCGCGGGCAGCTCGTCCTCGCTCCCTCCCACCTCCACGACCGCCCCGCCAGGAGCAGGCTTGAGTAAGATGAGCAGCGGCTACGGCGCGTCTACTCCCTGCACAGCCACGAGTCTATCCGCCCATGCGCTGACCCGGTTCGCTCCCCCTCCCCCACCTCGTCCCTCGCCGCGCGCAGCTCAGAACTGGTACAAGGGCGTCGACGACAGCGACGACGAGGACGACATCCCCGAGGAGTACCGCCACACCAAGGACTCGATCCTGTGGTGCATCGAGGCGACCCCGACCATGCTTGCCCCGCTCCTCTCCGCCGACTCGCCCGGGTGGGACCCGTCCAAGCCCAACCCGTCCGGCTCGGCTCGCCCCTCCGCCACGCAGAACCTCGACTGGGGTGGACCGCCGGCCAAGAGCAAGATGGAGGAGTGCCTGCGCTGCGCCTACGCCATGATGCGCCGCCGGGTCATCTCGTCGCCCAAGGACCTCGTCTCGATCCTTGTCTGGAATTGCGTGCGTCCTCTCTCTCTCCCCTCCCTCCCTCCACAACGTCCCTGAAGAGCTACAGCTGACGCCGCTATGCGCATCCTGCAGGACAGCAAGGGCACGGGCGAGACCAAGGCCGAGGACGGCTGCCACGTCCTGCTCGACGTCCAGCCCATCACGGCGCAGAACATCCGCACGCTCAAGGAGATCCTCGAGAGTGCGTCCCACATTCCCTCCCGGCTGACGCTGTCGGCCGCACCTAAACCGCTTGCCTCGGTCGCTCGCAGAGGCGCAGGAGGACGAGACGTACCTCCTCGAGCTGTTCAAGCCCGTCGTCGGCGCCAACGCGATCGGCAGCGCGCTCGCCATGGCCAACAGCATGTTCCGCGAGCGGTGCGTCCCCTCTCCTCCCCTCTCCTCCTCTCGCGAGCGAAGCTGACCCTCCTCGACCCGCAGCTCGCCGACCGCGCAGAACCGCATCTTCTGGGTCACCGACAACGACGACCCGCTCTCGGGCGAGGAGCAGCTTTACGGGCCGATCAGCAAGAGGCGCGAGGTGCGTCCGGCGTCCTCCTTCTCCGTCGGCTGAGCCTCGCTGACTCAGTCCGCTTCGTCCGCAGGACCTGCGCGAGATGGGCTACGAGATCGAGCCCTTCTTCGTGCCGCCGACGTTCGACACCGACTTTGACCTCGGGAATTTCTACGGCGTGCGTCCTCACTCCCTCGCCGTGCTTTCACCGGCGCCTCGACTGACGCTCCTTCCCGCCGCTCGCAGGACTTCATCGCGTCCGACAGCGACGAGGGCGAGCCGACGGCCTGGCCTGTCGTCAGCAAGAACCTGCGCATCGCGCTCGACGGCATGATCGCGAGCCTGCGCACCAAGGAGGCCGTCAAGCGCGTCTCGTTCAAGATTCCGTTCGTCCTCGGCAAGGACCTCAGCATCGGCATCGTCGGGTGCGTCCTCTCTCCTCTGATCGTTCAAGCGCTCGAGCGATTTGGAACTGACGCTGGTGTACACGCAGGTACAACCTCATCGGCGAGGAGACAAAGCGCCTGCCGACCAAGGTCGACCTGTCGACCGCCGAGGGCGTCGAGGTCGTCACCAAGACCATCTACAAGGACCAGGTGCGTCCCTCTCTCTCTCTCCTCTCTCGCTAGCCTGCATGCTGAAGACTCGCACGCGCAGGACACGGGCGCGCTGCTCGACCGCAAGAGCGAGGTCAAGAAGTACTTCCAGGTCGGCCGGGCCGACATCGAGCGCGGCACGCAGGCGAGCAAGCTCTTCTTCAGCGACGCCGACATCCGCAAGGTCAAGGTGCGTCCTATCTCTGCGCGCTCGAGCGCCCATTCCTGCCCGAGACCCGGCAGCACGCCGACGAGCTGACCCCGCCTGTCCTCGCAGACGCTCGGACGGCCGCCGAGCCTCAAGCTCCTCGGCTTCAAGCCGCGCGAGGGCCACCTCAAGGTGTGGGAGACGATCAAGCACTCGTACTTCATCTACCCGGACGAGGAGGTGCGTCGACGCCCCGCCTCGACCGCTCGGACCCCTTCCCCTCCATCTCGCTCACGTCGTCCTCGCCCGCCCGCAGCGCTACAGCGGCTCAACGCGCACGTTCGCCTCGCTCCTCAAGACGATGGTCAGCAAGGACGTCGTCGGCTACGCGTCTTTCATCCCGCGCACCACGAGCAAGCCGCAGGTCGTCCTCCTTCTGCCGCAGGTGCGTCTCTCTCGCCCACTCTCGGACAACTTTCCTTCGCGATGCGCATGTGTCCTGACGAGTGCCCCTCGTGTCGCAGGCCGAGAAGTTGAGCGACGCCGGCGTCCAAGTCGCGCCGCCGGGCATCCACCTCGTCCAGCTTCCCTTTGCCGACGACATGCGCGAGCTCGGCGTCGACTCGACCCTGACGGTCATGCGTCCCTACGGTACGTCTGCTGCATCCGCATCTCGCTCGCTCACCAAACTCTACCTCCACCGGCCGAGGCTGACGTGCTCCTTCACCGCTGTGCGCAGGAGAAGACGACGACGAGGAGCCCGAGCAGCCCGAGGTCGACCTCTGCAAGAAGATCATCTCGTACATGCGCAAACCCTACAACCCCGACCTGTTCCCCAACCCTGGTGCGTGCGCGCTCTCGCCCTTTCTCGCCGTCGGACGAGTCGGCTGCTGACGAGGAGGCCTCTGTCTTGCCCGCGCGCAGCGCTCAACTACTTCTACGAGGTGCGCTCTTGCTCATCGACCTTGCCTCGACCGAGGACGAGCTGTACTGACCCTGATCGTGCACCCCCTCGCAGACGCTCGCCGCCGTCGCCCTCAACGAGGACCTCCCCGAGCCCGACGATCGCACCGTCCCAGCGTACGAGACGATCGACCAGGTGCGCTCGCTCTCTCTGGGTTCCTCTCGTGCGCTGCGGCTCGAGCCTGACGCCCTCTTCAAATCCCTCGTGCAGCGCGTCGGCAAGTACATCCGCCAGCTGCGCGCCCTCGTCCCGCAGGACGAGCACGACCCGTCGCGCATCACGACGTCGAGCAAGAAGCGCGTCGGCGGCACGGCCTCGTCCAAGAAAGGGGCCGCCGACGCCGACGAACCGCCGCCCGACCTGAGCGACTTTGTCGACGACCTGCGGCAGGACGTCAAGATGACGGTCGCGACGCTCAAGAGCGTGCTCAAGCTCATGGGTCGACCGACGAGCGGTAAGAAGGAGGAGCTGATCGCGAGCGCCAAGGAGTACCTCGAGGAGCACGACCTGTGGGAGGAGGCCGCGTCGAGCAAGGGGAAGAAGGGGGTCAAGGGGTCCGACGGCGAGATGGTGCTCGACGGCGACGACGACGACGACGAGGACAAGCCGCACCACAAGAAGAAGAAGAAGCGCGTCGTGCTCGACGAGGACGACGAGTGAGACGCCCTTCGTCGTCGTCGGCGTCGTCAGCGCACGGGCCTCCCCCTGCCTCCCTCCTCCCTCTCTCTCCTCTGCACTCTCCTTCGCTTTGCCTCGCCTTATCTCTGCAGTACCGCTTTGTCCGTTGTAGTCCTTTTTGCAAGTCCCTGCCTCTACGCTCGAGCGCTCGAGAGATGCAGCCTGCGCTCTTCTTCGTGAAATTGTGAGGCGGACCTCTGTATCTCGCCGCCGAGAGGCCCGCATCCTCGTGTAGACATCTCTCAACGTCGATCGAGAGCCTCTCAAAGACAGGGACAGCAGAATCGCGAGCGCGGGAGCGACCTGCTCCTCCTCACCCACCTTCTCAACTCGCACTCGCACCGTGATCTTCGCCGGCGCCTACTCGACAGGGCTCTCTCTTCGAGCAAACGTCTCGAAACGTCGCTCGAGAGCTGTACAAGGCCGAACAGAGTCGAGGTGCGAGCTGTGGAGCGCCGACCTCGTCCTCGTTTCGCTCTCAGCGCCGCGTCGTGCGGGCACCGTCTCGCTTCCTGGGGTCGTACGGCCCGAGCATCGAGCCAGACGTCTCATTAGAGCGATCGAGAGCCACTTGGCCCAGGAAGAACGAGGTCTGCCAGCGAGAGAGCGAGGCGAACGAGCCGACGAGCTCGAGGGGAGGCGGGTGGCTCAAAACGGCAGTGCATGGCACCGGATGGCACCGGATGGCAGTGCATGGCACCGGCCGGAATACAAACTCGGGGCGTTGACTCTCGCTAGTCTCGGATTAGCTTTCGCGCTCGCTCGAGGGCAAGTGCACGTCCCGCGCTCGAGCCTCTTCCTCCTTCGTCCCTTCTCCGTTTCTCTCCATCTAGCCGACGGCATGCTCGCGGCGAGAAGCGAAGCGCATGAAAGTGAGGCTGAACGTCGTCTTTGCAAGCGAGAAAGAGATGGAGCGAGAGGAACGAAGGGGTATCCGGGGTGGCTGCGGGTGCGAGGGGGAGGGTTACGACGCGACAAAGGTACAAAAGCGTGCGAGGAGAGGGTCCAGGTACGAAGAGAAGAAGAAGCGGACGGGGAATACAGGGACAGACACGGCGAGCAAGCGATTCCCTCCTCCCCTCGGCCCGTCGCACCTCCCTCGAAGCTGCGACAGCTCGCCCATCGCCGCCGAGCTACTTGATGAAGGACAAAGCAAACGGGTTGTACGCCTCGTCGGCGTCGCTCGGGCCGGTCGCTGCGGGCGGCGGCGGTGGCGGCGGCGGAGGAGGGCGCCTCCCTCCTCCGGGCGTCATGCTGCCTGGCTCGCGCCCGAGCGGCGGGTAGCTCGAGCTGAGCGCCGGCGACGTCGCCATCGAGGCGTTCGACGCGTAGCCCGAAGCTGCGGCGGCCTGCGCCGCAGCGTTCGACGCCGCCTGCGCCGCGCTCTGCTCGGCGATGCGCCGGTACGCGAGCTCGCGCTCCATCTTCTCGCGGATGCGCGGCTGCTCGATGCGCGCCGAGATGTCGTGCCCCTCGACGGGCAGGCCGTCGAGCTCGGTGAAGGCCCACCGCAGCTCGGTCTCGTAGCGCAGCTCGACGCGCACCTGGAGGGAGCGGTCGGCGTCGAACGAGCGCGGCGGGTTGACGATGAGGCCGGCGAACGAGCCGATGGTCGAGATGAGGAAGTCGGACACTGCATGAGTATGAGAGAAGGAGAGAGTCAGCGCCTGAGGCTCGGGCGAGCGAGAGGAGAGAGCTGTGGACGCACCGTCCTGGTACCGCCAGCGCACCGGCAGCCCGTGCAGCGACAGCGAGAAGAGCCAGCGGTGGTTGAGCTCGTTGACGTGCTCGATCTGGAGCAGGTGACCCTCTGCGGCGGCGAAGAAGGAGCGTCAGCATCGGGATCGAGGTCGAGGTCCGAGCGGGAGCGAAGTGGACGACGCACCGTGCATCGAGCCGTGCAGGACCTTGATGGCGTGCTCGGCCGTGATGGCGTCGGGGAGCTGGACGAACCTGTTGCATAAGGAGGGTCAGGATCCGTCTCGCGCAGGGGTCGACCGAGAGCGAGGGAGAGGGACGCACGCGAACGAGTGCGAGTTGTCGTAGGCGTTCATGACCTTGAGCACCCTCGCGACGACGCCGGCCTTCTCGGCGAACAGGCTCGCGACCTCGTCGTACGAGATCTCGAAGCGCAGGCTGCCGCAGTAGACCCGGCGCGCGAGCTCGGCGGCCGTGAAGACGTAGGGGACGCGAGGACGCTCGCCGGGCGCGAAGAAGCGGCCGCGAGGGTAAGGGTTGTTGACGCCCGGGCGGAAGTTGCCCTGCTGCTGCTGCTGCTGGAACGACGCGCCGTTGGGCGGCGGCATGGCGCCCGGTGCGACGCCGGGCATGGCGCCAGAGAGGTTGTCGACGACGGGCTCGACCTGCCGGTGCGGCTCGATGGGCGTGCCGTCGACCGAGTAGATCTTGAGCCACAGCGGGCGCGAGGCGGCGGCGCCGGCTGCGGTCCCGCCGACGTGCGTGCCGTTCTTGGTCGCGAAGGCGTGCTGCGCGGTCGCGAGCGACGCGAGCGAGACGAAGCCCCACAGGGCGCCGCTCTGCGACAGGTGCACCTCGGCGTCGAGGACGCCCGGCACGTCGTCGAAGCACTCCATGAGCTGCTCGCTCGTGTAGCCGGCGGGGAGGTTGTCGACGCGCAGGTGCGCACGGGGCGCCGGGCGGCGGTCGCTCCTCGCCGGCGAGAGAGAGCGCGAGCGCGACGCTGCGCGCTTCTTACCCTGCGCCTTGGCCGATGCCGGCGGCGGCGGCGAGCGAGGCGCGCCGAGCGTCGCCTCGATCTCCTCCTCCTTCGGGACCGGCGACGGCGAGCGGTCACCCGTCAGGTCCAGGACGTCGGGCTTGAGCGTCGGCTTGACGGGCTCGGGCGCATCTTGGCGAACGTCGGCGGGGCTGCTGGCTCGAGAGGTGCTCGGCTTGGGGCGGTTCTCGAACGTCGTCTCGCGGCGGAAGAGGGACGCGCGGCCGCGGTCGCCGTCGATTGGGGCCGACGAGGCTCTCGGCTCGTCGTCGGTCGCGTAGCCGCCGTACAGGTCGCTCTGGTCGGCCTGGGTCGTCGGCGCCGGGAGGTTGAGGCGACACCAGTCGTCGACGGCGTCGAAGTCCATGTCGAGGAGCATCTTGGCCTCGTCCTCCTCGCTCGTCTTGCCCGTGCGCTCGCCCTCGACGAGCTCGATCGCCCACGTGTGGACCTGGCCGAGCCACTCGCTCGCGTCGTCGACGGCGGGCAGGCGGGCGCCCTTGGCGAGGAGGAGGTGGACGAGGAGGGACGCCGTGCGGGACGGCGGCTTTGCGCCTGCGGCGACGAGCGGCGTCATGCCCGACTGCGAGTCTGTGTGGGGGAGGAACAACGTCAGCGAGATGCTCTGGGACCCTTGAGGAGAGGAGAGGGCGAGAGGAGGACGCACGGCCCGAGTTGATCATGTCGGCGGCACCCTTCTTGTCGAGGTCGCGCACGTACATGATGGTCATGTAGACGTCGTTGTCGGTGACGCTCGACACGACGCGGTCGACGATGTCCTCGCTCGTGAACAGGTCGGCGAGCTGGACCGGGTTGGCGCCCTCGTCGGCGTCGTTGTGCATGGTCGTCTGGAGGGGCGTGGGGCGGTGCGGGGTGCGGAGGGGCGAGTGTCGAGCTTGCTGACCGGCTCGGTGTCTTGATGAGCTGCCCGAGGCCTTGTTGCGAGGTGGATTGCCGAACCGAGGCGGGAGGATGGCGGAGGACGAGGGGGTGCGAGACGGGCGGCGGCGGCTCGGGGCGACACGAGGGCCGGCTCACTCGGTGCGATGACGAGCTAGTCGGCGACTCGGCTGGTGCGCCGGCCTGCACGAGCTGAGGCTGGACGAGGAGGACGGAGACGGACGACTCGAGCCTGTTCGCCCGAGTCGGCTCGCTCAAACGACGACGACGGCTCTCTCCGCGCTCGCTCACAGGAACAGATCCAGCAGACAGCGCGTGTTGCAGAGGTGTGCTTTTGGGAAGGAGGGGAAAGTACAGGCGGGGGAGGGAGGTGCGCGACCGGCGAAGGACGGCGAGGCCAGGGTGTCCGACCCGACAAGGTGCTGGTGCGAGGGAGGAAAGAGGTGGAAAGGGGAAGGTACAGCGACGACGACGAGGCGAAAGGCGAGAGCGAGGGGTCGACGAGGCGGGTCGAGGAGACCTGCCAGCGCGCTCGCTCACGCACGGGCAGCGCGACGAGCAGCTGCGCGGGGGCGGCGACATGGGCGAGGTAGGGCGATGAGGGCGAGGTGTAGGAGGAGGTGCAGTTGACGACGTGCGAGAGGGCGTAGGCGAGAGGACGAGGGAGGAGGAAGGAGGACGAGAGGTCAGCACCGGGCGCTTTCCGAGGGGGCGACGAATCGACGAGGGCACGAGTGCGTAAGAGAGTGGAGAACGCACCGCGAGTCGTCGCCTGGAAACCCGTCTTGATGCCAGCGACCGAGCGAGTCGAGCCGCACGACGAGCAGGCTGCGCAGAGGGGGGGGGAGAGAGGGTGCGAGGCAGGGTCAGCTCGAGTCGCTCGCTCGACGGCCTCGGCTTGGCTCGCCCGAGTCGCACGCTCATCTCTAGACGTGCGAAACTCGAACGACGACGGAGGGAGAAAGAGGAGGACGCACTCATGAAGAAGAGGCGGTTGTCCTTGGTCATGGTCGTGTCGGGCGACTTGCACGTCTTGCACGTCACGTACTCGACGATGTACCGGCGCAGGACGTTCTCGATTTGCTCTGTTGCGAGGAGAAGACGACGAGGGTCGAGGAGGAGGAGGAGTGGGAGAGGGACAGGTGCGAGGAGGTCAGCGACTTGCGCGCGTTCGCGACGTCGCAGTCGAGCGGGATGGACGCACTCTGCTGGAAGCGACCCTTGATGACGAGGCGAGCCGAACCGTCGACCGAGCCGTTGGTGCCGAGCTCGGCAAAGAGGAACTGGATGACATGCTCGGGCTGGCGGTGCATGCGCTTGCAGATGTCGGCGATGTTGGCAAAGATGGAGCGCTTGTTGCCCTCGCGGAAGAGCTGCGGCGGCGGGATCGTGTACTTCTTCTTGTTGGTGCCGCCCGACAGCGAGGGGTGCGACTGGTACAGGAGGCCGAAGAAGCGGCCGAGGAGCTGCGAGCGTGCGAGAGAGGGAGGGGAGGGGGTCAGTGCGGGCTCTCGCTGCGTGCCTTTGAAGAGAGAGAGAGGAAGCTGACGCACCTCGGTGTAGGTGTAGTCGCGGTCCTCCTTGAGCCACGCCTTGGCCTGAGCGGCGGCCTCGGCCTTGGACAGCTGGCCCTCGTCCTCCTCCTCGGCGTCCTCCTTGGCGAACGGGTCCTCGCCCTCGACCGGCTCGTCCAGGTCGCCCTCGCCCTCGTCGTCCGAGCCCACAGGGACCTTCTTCTTCAGAATCCCCTTGGGCTCCGCCTCGGCCGACTCGCTCTCCGCCAGCTCCTTCTCGAACGCCTCGAGGTCGAACGCCTTCTTGGCGCTCTTCTTCCGCTTCTTCTTGAGGTCGGCGAACTCGTCCATGCCGCTCGCGTCGACCGCCGTCACCTCTGCCGAGATCTGGTTGTCGACGGGCTCGTCGTCGATCTCGTTGCCGAGCTTGTCGACGCGCTTGCGCGACTTGGGGTTGAGCTCCTCGGCGTCGGCGGCGTCCTCGACGTCCGAGTCGATGCGGACCGTCTTCTTCTTGCTCTTGCGCTTCTTGAGGTCGGCGAAGTCGAGGTCGTCGTCGCCGTCGAGGTCGGCGGGCGTCGGGGCGGCCGAGAGGTCCGTGGCGGCGGCGTTGCCGGCGGCGTCGTTGGACGGGGCAGAAGGCGCGGGTGCGTCGAGGTCGAGCTCGTCGAGGTTAATCTTCTTGGCTCCCTTGCGCTTCTTTTTGATGCCGGCGAAGATGTCCTCGACAGGAGGGTCGATCTCGGCCATGATGAGGGGCGAGGAGGGGAAGGGTGGTGGCTGTTGAAGCTTGGCGGACGGCTGCGACGAGGGAAGAAGAGAGTCAGCGTCGGCTCGTCGGCTCGTGTGGATGTGCTGGTGGCTTGACGACGTGCGGCCGGGAGGAGGGTGGAGGAGGTCGAAGGTCCGAGTGGCTGCGACGGCGCTCGCTGCTCGCCGAGCCGCCCAACAGGGAAGCCCCAGAAGGCTCAGCTCGAGTCCTGGCGCACCGCTCAGAGCTCGTCGCAGCAGCGCGAGACCACGCGGCGGCCGCTCCTGAAAGAGCACCCTCATCTCGAACCCTCGCCTTCGCGGCTCTGCTGGCTTGCTGGCCGAGCAGTAAGCCCCGTCTACTCCATCTGAGCCCACCGTACGCTCGGCGAGCGCCCACATGCCGTGTGCCCGACCACCATCGTGCGAGCGGCGTGATGGCCTTTTCGAGGGTGGGGAGAGCGAGGGGAGGTGCTCACAGGGTCGGTGGCGGCCTGGATCGGTCCTGGTGGCTGTACGGGTCGGTACAGGGAGTCTCGCGGGCGGTAGAGTCGACGAGACGAGCGGTGCGGTGGACAAGGGGAGCCGCTCGCCAGCTTGACTTGCCTCGCCTCGCGGCCAGCCTCTCGCTCTTCCTACACCACTTTCTGCTGAGCTAACCGCTCCGCAGAGACCACATAGACTGCTACCGAGCGCTGGGCCTTCGTCCTGCTCGCCCGCTGTCTGTGGCGGTCGAGCTGGCTTGGACCTCGTCCGGCCTCCCGTCTCTCCGGTCGCTTCGCTCTCCGCTTGCGCTGAGAGCTCGATGTACTGCTCGGCAAGAGCTCTCGGATCGCACGCTTCTGATGAGGCAGTCGTGGATGCACGACTCGGCTAGCGCTACAAGATTAAGAGAGCGAGAGAGGGAGCGCTCGAGGCGAGAGGACAATCTAGGAACGACAACAGGGCACACCGCGCCAACGAACACGACCCTCCCACCTCACCACGACGCGTCGACGCCCTCGGCCCTCGCGAGACTCCGCAGCTCGTCGACGACCTCGGCCGCGCTTGGCCTCGCGCTCGGCGCCGGGCTCGCCATCCGGCGGAGGAGCTCGCGCGCCGCGAGCGGTACGACGTCCTGCGGCGCACGAGTGCCCGAGAGGAAGTACTGGACGGGCGTCGTCGTGCCCGGGTAGGTGCGCGGCGGCGGGTCGTCGTCGAGCTCGCCGACGGGCGAGTGCGGCTGCGACGAGGCGAGCGAGGCGCGGTCTCGCTCGGCGGCGGCGGCCGTGTCGAGCGACGAGTCGTCCTGGTCGACGAGGAGGAGCGACCGCTTGACGGCGTCCCAGTCGTGCAGGCCGGAAAAGGCGTCGGGCGAGTTCGAGACGACGCTGCGCACCGACTCGAGGCTGTCGCTCCGGGTGCGGCCCCGCCTGCTCGCCGCCGAGCGCGTGCTGCGGACGCTGCCCGCCCTCGAGAGCGCCACCTCGGCCTCGTCGCCCTCCTCGCGCAGGCGCCGCCGCTCCTCCCACTCCCACCACCCGCCGCTCGCGACGTAAAGCATGCGCTCGACGGCGCGCAAGCCGTCGTACGGCTCGCGCGCCGTGAGGAGCGTGCTGAGGGTGAGGGCGAGCGAGAAGACGTCCGAGGCGTAGCCGAACGGCGAAGGGAGGCGCTGAACGAACTCGGGGGGCGAGTACGAGGGCGTGCCGAGGCCGTGCGGGTCGGTCGGGAAGCGGTGCAGAGGGGAGGAAGGCGGAGGGAGGAAGAGCGAGGTGCCCCAGTCGGAGAGTCGAAGGGTGAGGTCGGGTGCGACCTGCGAGCGAGAGAGAGAGAGAGAGAGAGCGACGAGGGTCAGTCTCGGCACGGCTCGAGAGGTACGATCGAGCACAGGGACGCACAAGGACGTTCTGCGGCTTGATGTCGGCGTGGAGCACGCCCTTCTCGTGCGCCCAGCTCACGGCGCTCGCGAGCTGCCCCGCCCAGTCGACCCACCTCGCCTTGTCGACGAGGTCGGGGTGGCACCGCGCAAACTGGAGGACGTGCCCTCGCGGGCAGTACTCGAGGAGGATGTCGATGCGAGGAACGGGCGCGAGCACCGGGCCGAGTTGCGGCGTCGAGCTGGGCGAGATGGGGAGGGCGGGCGCGAGCGCGTTGGGCGGCGAGGCCGGGGACGCCGGCGTGCCCGGCGTCGTCGTCGCCACGCCCGAGAGCGTGATGCGCCGCTTCGACGACGACAGGGGCGGCTCGAGCGCGTGCGACAGGAGCGACAGGCGCGAGTGCCCGTGCCCGAGCTGCGACAGGTCCGAGTGCCGCGCGCCCTTCTTGCGCGCGCTCGGGCTCGTCTCGCCGTCGAGCTTGAGCGACAGCGGGCGCCGCCGCTCGCTCGGCGACAGCGGGACGTCGAGGCGGTCCGTGACGTCCGGGAACGTGCGCCCGAGCGGGCTAGGCGGGACGCCCGAGGCGCCCTCTGCGGCTCTGGGCGATCCCGCATTGCCCATGCTGCCAACGCTCCACCGTTTCGACGACGACGACGCCGAAGCGCGCCGGCTCACCGATGCGCTGCCCGTCTGCGACACGGCCGCGAGCGCGAGCGGCGCCTCGAGCCCGTCCCGCTCGTCCCGCACGCCGTACAGCCGCAGGACGAACCTGCTCCCGCCCTCGCGCCGCTCGTCGTCGCTCGCCGGCCCGCTGCCGCCGCCGGCAAGCTTGGCGAGGATGAAGGCCTCGCCGAGGCCCGATACCTGGCTCTCGCGGTCGGGCGCGAGCCGCTTGGCGGCGCACAGGCGCCACGGCTCGTGCGCGTCGCCCGGGCGGGCGTAGCTCGCGAGGTAGACGGTCGCGTGACGGCCCTCGCCGAGGAGGTAGGGCGGCGTCGGGGCCATGCGCAGGGCGGGCGAGCGGCGCGTGTCGAGGAGCGGGTTGGACGAGTGCCCGGCGGTCGGAGGGAGAGGTGCGCAGGGGTCCGGCGGGTTCGAACTCGTCGACGAGATGCGGTGAGGAAAGTTCGGTCGGGTCGAGGAGAGAGGTGGGGACGCCGTCGAGGCGATCGAGGGCGAGGACGGAGGGTTGGGTGGATGGCCGAGAGAGGTGACGGCGACGAACGGCGGCGAGGGGTGGGAAGGTGGGAAGGTCGGGAAGGGGCGTGGCGGCTGGGCGGTCGGCGAAGGCGGCGTGAGCGGCCAGTCGAAGCCGGCGTCGCCCTTGGCGCCCGGGACGGGCGTCGTGTCGAGCCGCAGCTTGTACGTCTCGCTGCGGTCGAGTTGAGGAGGCGGCACGAGCGCTGATGCCGCGAGGCCGGCCGCCGCGGGGATGGTCGACTGGAGCGGCGGCGAGTAGTCGACGTCCATCCAGCTGCGCCGCACGCTGCTCGCGGCCGTGCTCGCCGACGTGCTCGCTCCTGTCCCGCTGCTCGACTCGGAGAACTGCGACTCGACGGTCGACGACCTGCTCCTCGGCGGGACCGGCGCGAGTGTGCCCCAGTCGAGGTCGAAGAGCGAGTTGCGCGAGGGCTTGGGCGGCGGCGCAGACTGCTCGTCGAGGGTCGGCGCGAGGAGGATGGCCCAGTCGGGAGGGCGAGGAGAGGCGGCGTGGACGGCGAGGCGCGGCGGGTCCGCCGACCCTGCGCCGTGGTCGACCATGTGCCCTCGAGCGAGTGTTGCGGTCTGCACGGGTGGAGAGGATGGGTCAGCTCGAGTGCGCCGTGGCCATGTGGAGCTGCGCGAAGCCGAGCACCCGAACGAGGAGGTCGTCGCACAGCGTCACTGGCCGAGCGACTGTGACCTGCTGTGCAGCGCGCGCGACAGCGAGTCGAGGGCTGTGCTGTAGGGCTGGACCGGCTCGCACCGTCGCCCGAGGGGCGTGGAGCGCTCGGCGGAAGCTGATCGGCTCGAGGAGGAGAGGGCACTCACCGAGGTGCTGGACTCGACGAGGCGTGCTTGGGCTTGATCGAGAGGTGCAGGGCGGTAGCTGAGAGTAAGCTGGAGGTGCTGGCGTGCTTCACGAGGCCGCTCAGCTTGAGCGAGGTGGTGCAAGCGGTCAAGCGAGTTGTCGCTCCTCGTCCGCTCGTCGTCCGCGTCCGAGTCGGCCACTCGCTCTCGGCCTCGACCTCGCACCACACAGCGCACCAAGGCCTTTCCTGTGCCGCGCAATCACCATCCAGCACTATCTCCTGCGCCGTCCGAGCCGCACATGCCGCCACGCGTCTGGCTGCAGCTCCTCTCGCCCTCTCATCCTCGCTCGCCCTCGCGCAAGATCTCGCCCCTGGCCTCGCTCGGATGCCCGTTCAGCTTTGCTAGTCGATGCACGACATGTCTCGACATGGTCTGGGCCGCGACTTGACCGCTCGCGCCGGCGTACCCGGCCTCAGAGGCGCCGCCGGATCCCGACGACGACGACGAGCAGCAGGGTGCGTCCTCTCCTCCCTCTCCCTGCGCCTCACCTGTGATCTCAAGCTGACATAGACGCCATGCTCCTCTCACCTGCAGACAGCTAGCGACGCGCGAGTGAGGCTGCCTGCTCGTCTCCCGCTTGGCTTCTCTCGCTCGCCTGGCGCTTCCCTCGCTGAGCTGCGACTGTGCGCTTCTGCCACTTCGAGCTTGCATCCTGCGCACTCTCAGCTTCTGGGTATACAGCGCGAGCTCGTCCCTGCTCATCGCCGACTGGATGCGCATGCTCGACCGCGCACCGACCCCTTTGTCTCCTAGCTCTGCTGCGGTCCGGCCGGTCCGCCGCCTCCTCTCTGCGCGCGTGGGGGGCGCGAGGAGCGAGCGAAGCGTGACCACTTTGGCTCGGCGTCGGAAGATAAGGTGGAGGCGGTGGAGCGAGAGCGGTGCGAGGCCGGGTTGCGCATGGGACAGCAGGACAGCGAGATGGGCGGCTTGACGAGGGCAGGGGGCGACGAGGCTGCGCTCCTGCGCTGCTCTGCTGACCTCGTTGCACATCCTCGTCGACTCGCAGGAGCTGTCGAGGTGAGCCTCGCGCCTTTCTCGACCCTCTCGCCGCCTTCTTTCTCCTCGCGCTGACTCCCAGCCTTCGCGCTCGGTGACAGCACTTTCGGCCGACCGAGAGCTCGTGTCGGTCACAACTCTAAGTCAGGCGGACGGTGCGTCTCCTTTCTGCAGCATGCGCGTGCTCGCGATCGCGCTGACTGTGCCCGTCGCCCTTTCTTCCTCGTCGCCCTCTCGCTCTTCCTCCTTCCTCTCGCCCTGGTTCGCCCTCCCTCGGACTGCGCAGGAGCAGCTTCGGCGACAACCCCGCCCCTCGACGGCACCGTCGACGCCCTTACGCTCCAAGCAGCGCCACCTCCTCGCGACCCTCGGCTCTCGCCTCGCCGTTCTCGCTCGTCGCGGCATCCCCTCCTCGGCCCTCGACAGCGCCGCCAGCCTTACCTAGCACCTGTCGGCCTCGTCCTCGCCTCGTCCGACCCCGCCAATGTCGAGCCGCTGGTCCGCCCTCCTCTCCTCGAGCCGCCCGACGCCCACCACCCTCCCTCCCCTCCACCGCCGCGCCAGCCCGCCGCCCCACTCGGTTCCTCGCAGCCTCCACGAGCCGTCGACGGGCGGCCTCGTTCCTGGCCAAGCGTCCGCGGACTCTCCGGGCCCTTTCACGGAGTCGCCGGTCCGCTCGCCGGGAGCCGTCCTGAGCGAGCAGCAGCCGGTCTGGTCGCCTTCGCCGTCGCTGCCATGGCTCGAGTCGGACGAGTACGGCGTCGAGGACGGGCAGGGCGAGCGCGGTACCTCGATGCTCGACTCGAATGCGGCGAGGGCCGTGCGCACCTCGAGCGGCCCGGCGAGCCAGATTGACGCTCGGCGCGGGCCCGACTACACGTTTGCGCCGCCGCCCGAGCAGCGCAGCTTCGACGAGCGTGCGCAGGCGTACGAGCCCGGCGAGGCGGTCCAGGACGAGGCGCCGGCGCCGGGCGACATCGGCGGCGAGTTCACCTTCTCGTTCGACTCGCCCGTCCTCGTCGCGACCCGCGCCGCCGGCGAGCACGGCTTCGAGCACGCCAGCCCCGACGCGCACGTCCCCTACTCGCCGAGCGAGCACCTCGAGCCGGTCTCGCCCATCTCGCCGCTCTCGGGCGTCGTCGAGCAGGGTCGGCCGGCCGGCGGCTCGTACTTCCCGCAGCAGGCCGAGTACGCCGTCCCGCCCTCGTCGTCGCTCTACCAAGGCCCGGCCTCGGCGCCGACGTACTCGCACGAGCCCTACTACCCCGGCGCCGCGAGCTACCCGCCCTCGTTCGCCGCCGCGCCCGTCCCGCTCTCGATGGCGGCGTACCAGTCGTTCGCCTACGCGCAGACGAGCACCTCAAGCGAGCACTACGTCAGCGCGACGGCGTACGACGACGGCGACGACGGCACGTCGGGCTACTCGGGCTTTGCGCCTCCGCCCTCGTCGTCGTTCCACCCGTCGCAGGCGCGCCGCATCTCGACGGGCGGCATCTTCCCGCACTTCTACTCGCCGTCGCGCGCCCCTGCGACGTACCGCTACGTGCGCGCGCCGTCCCCGCCGCGCTCGCCGGCGTCGCTCCTCGCCGTCAACCTGCCCTTCGTCGGCTCGACGAGCCCGCCGCTCGTCGTCAAGGCCGAGCTCGAGGAGGTCGACCTGCCGTCGCCGCCCACGCAGCTGCCGCAGGCACCGACCGAGTCGCTGTACGGCTCGCCGATGAGTGCGTCGTCGCTCGGCAGCGGCGGCCTGAGCGCTTGGTCGCTCGGCGTCGGCTCGCCCTCGGGCGACTCGGGCGGCGACGGCCCGGGCGCCTCTTCGTCGGCGCCGCAGCGCAACATGGCGCAGCACGCCCAGCGCCGCATCTCGAGGGCGCGCGACGACCTCGACCCGGACTACGAGCCGTCGCCGCCGCCCGAGGCGCACCCCAAGCTGCAGAGCAGCTCGAGCCGCCCGATCTCGCCCATCACGGGCAAGCCGGTCAAGAAGATCTCGAAGCGCGGCTGGCCGCCCAAGGACGCGCACAAGCGTGTCTTCGTCTGCGAGGTCGTCGGGTGCGGCAAGAAGTGTGCGCCCCTCTCGAGCTTTCCTCTTCGTCCTCGTGCAGGACTGACACCTCGCTCATTGCCCGCAGTCGGTCGTCCCTCGGCTCGCGACACGCACATGCGCTCGCACACCGGCGTTAAGCGTGCGTCCTCGTCTCGCTCCTCCTCGCGCGCCCTCCAAGGTGACCTTCTCAACTGACGCTCTTCCACCTCTTGCCCTCTCGACGCCCTCGCAGCCTTCACCTGCCCGATCCCGAGCTGCGCACGCAGCTTCGGCGTCTTCAGCAACCTCAAGCGCCACATGATCGTGTGTTCTCTCTTCCGCCTGCTCCTCCTCCCCTTCTCTCTCGAGTCGCTCGATCTGACGCTCGACGACCTCTCGCCGCAGGTCCACCCGACCGTCGACTTCCGCCAAGTCTCGGTGCACGACCTGCCGCACATGCGCTTCGTCCACGACCGGCCGGGCGCCCTCCCGACGCCCGACGGCGGCCGGCTCGAGTGGATCGAGGACGGCGACGACGAGGCGCCGCAGCAGGAGGGCGCGATGCAGGAGTGAGCGACGGCTTAGTGGGCTCGAGTGCGCTGTATCCCTTCTTCCCTCTCTCGCTTTGGCTCTCGCAGATAGACCCTCCTCGCCCCTCTCCTTGACGACCTTGGTTCCCTCGCCGCGCTTCGTCTTCCTCCTTGTCTCTCTCTTTCTCTCTCCTCTCGTAGCACCTCCTTAGTCTTCTCGCATGCAGTTCATATAACCCTTGTGTCATTGCGACGATGCCCTGGATGAAAAATAGTCTACTTGGTGGTATCGCTCGAGCCCCTCGTCCCGACGGCGCTCTCTCGCTCGTCCTGCTCTACTTGGCGAACGCCTCCTTGCCGCGAGCGTCCTTCTTGGTCCAGATAGAGACGCTCTGCTCCGGGCAGCCGAACGTCGCCCAGCCCTGCGAGCGTGCGCGAGAGGAAGCGTCAGCGAGACGCTCTCGGAGAGAAGCCGTCGGTCTCGACCACGACGGCGAGGCAGGGTGCGAAAGAGAGAGAAAGAGAGACGCACGTCCTCCTCGATCGTGACCTCGCCCTGGAACCAGCCGAGGAGGTCGACCCAGACCTCGCCCTTGTGCTTGTCGCCGCCCTCGAGCTGCATGCGCTTCTCGCCCGGCTCGGTACCTGCGCGACGTCAAGCACAGAGAGGGTCAGCTCGCACTTCTGCACGAGGTGAGAACCAGTGAAGGTGAGGGAGGAGCAGGACGCACCGTTGCAGATGACGACGGCGCAGCCATCGTGCTCGTCGTCGCCCTCGCGGACCCAGCCGACGCAGTTGGCGTGGTCCCAGTAGTCGCGAGTAGGGCCGTCTGTATCGCAAGGAGATGTTTCGGCGTCAGCGCGTTACGCAGGAGAGGGAGAGAGGAGGAGGAGAGAGGGAGATGGACGCACAGGCGAACCACTTGCGCGCCTTGACGATGTCGCCGAGCTGGGCGATCGGGTCGACCGGCGGGTCCGACTTGCAGCCCCACAGGTCGCCGGCGAAGATGCACGGGTAGCCGTCGCCGCGCAGGTTGATGAGCGAGTAGGCGAGCGGCGCGAACCAGGTCGCGACGGGCGCCTCGAGCGCCTGGGTCGGCTGCGTGTCGTGGTTGCAGACGAGCGTGACGGCGTCGACCGGGCGCGACTGGAGGAGCGTGTTGTCGAAGATCTGGCGCAGGTCGAAGTTGACGCCCTGCTCGCCGGCCGAGTGGAAGTTGTTGTGGAGGCAGGCGTCGAAGAGCGACATCTGCTCGGGGAACTTGTCGAGGTACGACTCGAGCGACGGCAGCGCCATCTTCCAGAACTCGCCGACGCAGAACAGGTCCGGGTTGTCGAGGCGCTCGCGGACCTGCTGGACGAACTCGGCGACGAAGCCCTCGTCGATGTGCTTGATGGCGTCGAACCTGAAGCCGGCCGCGCCCGTCTCCTTCATGATCCACACGCCCCAGTTGATCAGGTCCTCGCGCACCGCCGGGTGCGAGTGATCGATGTCGGAGCCCATGAGGTAATCCTGCAGGAGGCGAGCGACGAAGGGGGGGGGGGGGGGGAGGGAGGGGGGAGGGCGAGGAGGACGAGGCGGACGAGGCGGACGTGTCGAGGAGCGGTTGAAGCGGTGGAGCGAGGAGGGCAAGGCGAAGAGTATGGAGCGAGCCGAGAGAGGAGAGAGGGAGGGAGAGGGAGGGAAGCGGAAGGCGTGGGGGAGGATGTCAGGAGAGGCTCGAGCGGGACGAGGAGGGAGAGGCGAGCGCACATAGTTGCCCTCCTCCTTGTCGACCGCCTTAGCCCACGTCTTGCCCTCGCCCTGGATCTTGAAGATGCCGTTCTCCTGCGTCTTGTTGTCGTAGTCGACGCCGGTCTGCGGGCGACGAGAGAGCAGAGAAGGATGGTCAGCTCCTCCTCGACAGGCTTCGACTTTGCTGCGCCGCGGCTCGCTCGCTCCAAGCTGCACGTCGATGTGGAGAGAGAAGAGGGACGCACGAAGTGAATGTGGCTCCACTTCAGCTCGGAGAGCTTGCGGCCGTGCTCGGTCTTCATGCGCGCGTCGAAGTCGAAGCCGGTCCAGCCCTCGATCTCGTACAGGTCGCTGATCTCCTTGTTGCGGTCGTGCTCGTCGACCTTGGTCGCGTGGAACGGCTCGGCACGGTCGGCGCCCATCTTGTGGTTGAGGACGGCGTCTGCGCGAGCGGTAGGAGGAGGAGGAGAGGAGGACGAGCGTCAGCGTGAGCGTCTCGCCGCCGCCGCCGCCGCTGCCGTCGAGGAGGACAAGGGACGCACCGATGTAGACGACGATGCCGTTGTCCTTGAGCGCCTTGATGCAGCTGAGGAGCTCGTCCTTGGTGCCCCACTTGGTCGCCTTGCCGCCCTTCTGGTCGAACTCGCCGAGATCCCACAGGTCGTAGGGCGAGTAGCCGACCGAGTCGGGCGTGTCGCACTTGGTCGGGGGCGGCAGCCACACGGCCGTGATGCCCATGTCGCCGAGCTCCTTGGCCTTGGACTCCATGTCCTTGTAGTAGACGCCGCCGCCGGGGCTGTACCACTCGAAGCCCTGGAGCATCGTGTAGTTGGACGAGCCCTTCTTGTGGTCGCCCTTGCCGAGCGCGCGAGCGTTGGCACGCCAGTTCTCGGTGCGGTAGCGAGGAGCGGGAGGGGACTGGTCGACGGCCATGGCGAGGGGGCGGACGTGGAGCTGCGTGCGGGCAAGGAGAGTCAGCTGTTGCTCTGCACGCAGTGAGAACAGAGCTGCACGCACCGAAGGGATGGTTGGTGAGGGAGAGAGGGAGCAGGAGGCGGACGCGGGAGCCACGCAGATCCACCTCGGCTGCGCACCCACGCGGCGGGCCGCCGAGGGGAGATTGGGTCTGGACGGCGAGAAACAAGCACCGGCAGCAGCGTCACCGCGAAAAGCGACTCCGCAATCGGTAGAAGCGGGGTCTGGGGAAGGCGCGGCGGTGAAGGCTCGTCTCTCGATCTGCGATGCTCGAGCAAGCCTCTTGCTTCTCGCGAGAGCGGGTGCAAGTCGGCGACAAGCTCAGGAATGATCCCACCCTTCGAGAGAGGAAGAGCGACCGTGCGCTGCTGCGCCAGGAGACGAACGAACGTGCGGCGCGACCTTCTCAAACTCGCTCGGACCTCCTCCTGCCGCCCTCTCTCCAAGCTCCACCTCGCATCGGACAAGCAAGCTTCCGAACGTTTCGCTCGACGATCCGCACAAAAGCTCAGACGACGAGCCAAGTAACGGCAAAGGTCACGTGATCTGGGGAGATTTGCGCCGGCCGGCGCTCGTCGAGGCCGGCGTGGGCGCCGACCGCTCCGCCCGCTTTCTCGCTCGTCTCCCTCTACCACGACAGCTCGGCTTAGCTTGGCAAGCATGGACGCGCAAGCTCAGGCAGATGCGCTCACGCAAGAGGCCTACGAGGCGCTGAGCCAGCGGGAGCGAGCTCTGCGAGGACTTGCGTACGTGGACCCGCTCTCGCTCTTTGAACGCCGCGACCAGGAGCCGTGAGCTGACACACGCACACACGCAGGTTCCATGGTGACCTCGACGATGTGTGCTCGACCCGGCGCAAGCGCTCGAGCTCCCCGCTGACCTCCTCCTCCTCCTCCTGCAGCAGCTCACCGAGGACCGGGTCAAGGCGAGGGAGCTGTGCTTTGTGCGTGCGGCTTTCTCTGCTCAGTCTCAGCATACATATGCTGACCCGGCCGTTCCTGCAGGCCTACAACGTGCGTCGAGCAAGCTCTTGCGAGCGGCACCTTCTCCTCGAGCTGTCTCCTCGACGACCTCTCGCGCTGACTCGGCTTTCTTCGGCGCTCGCAGCACCACCCTTGGCAGCCCTACTTCCCTGGCTACACTTTCGCCGACCAGTTCGGGCCCGAAAGCCGCCAGCAGCACCTCGCCGACCTGTTCCGCCTTCCGGTCGAGCGCGTCAAGCAGCTCGCACTCGAGCCGCCGATCGCCTTCGACTATGGCTACAACACGACGTTCAAGGGCGAGTGAGTCGATCGGTCCTCCTCTCGCGGCCGACGCGCCTCCCAGCGAGTTTTACGCGCAGGCGCTGGACGAGCGGACCTTCTCGGGGCTCGAGCGCTGACTCTCCCGTCGATTACACCTCGTCCCGCTCTTCTCTCGCTCGCAGATTCTACGCCAACACTGGCTGCGTCTTCCTCGACGGCGCAGCGATCACGTTCGGCGAGCGCGTCGTCCTCGCGCCCGGTGCGTCCTCGTCCGCTTTGACCTCCTCCTCGAGGCGAGCTCTCCTCCTGACGGAGATCTCCTCTCCGCGCAGGCGTGCACATCTACTGCGGCACACATTCGGTCGACGTCGAGGAGCGTCGAGCGGCGTACGACCGGGCTTACCCGGTCACGGTCGGCGACGACGTCTGGATCGGCGGCGGCGCAAAGATCCTCGGCGGGACGGTCATTGGAGACGGTGCGTCCGGTCTCTGCACGCTCTCTCGAGCCGGGACGATGAAGCTGATGTCGATGTCATGTCGAGCAGGGTGCACTGTCGCTGCCGGCGCCGTGGTGCGTCGCCCGGTCTCTCGAGCCTCTTCCTCCTCGGGCTCTCGTTCCTTGCGCTTTCGCTGAACCTACCCTTCTCTCTCATCGTCTACAGGTCAAAGGCACCTTCCCGCCCAACAGCGTCATTGCCGGCGTCCTCGCTCGGGTCATCCGCACGCTCGAGCCGCCGGCGCCGTTCAACCGCGAGACGGGCGAGGGCATCGCCCAGCCCGACGACGAGCGGCTGCGGCGCCCGCTGCGAGGCATGGAGGGGCGGACGTCGGTACCGCTCGACGGAGCGAGCAAGGCGTAGCGAGACTTGAAATGAGGGAATGTTGCTCTCGAGGTGCACGAGTCGAAGAGGACGACGATGCAAGTTACCGCCAGACTACGAGAGAGCATGCTAGAGAGCCGCAGAGGATTAAGCTAGAGACGTCAGGGGGAACGAGAGGGGAGTGTCTGTGACAAAGAGAGGGCGATCGGGACGACCGTCGCGCGAGAACCGGGAACCGAAAGTGCGCCTCCTCCTGCTCGACGGCGACGAGAACGTGCCAAACGAGAGGACCTGCGCGAGCGCTTCTCAGGCCAGGAGTGCTGCGGCACCGCCGACGAGCGCCATGGCGCCCGCAGCGACCTTGAGCGTGCTCGCGCCGCTCGAGCCGCCGGGCGACTGGCTCGCGGCCGGGGCCGAGCCCGAAGCCGACGGCGCACGGCTCGAGCTCGCACCGCCGCTCGACGCCGCACTGCTCGACGATGCAGCGGTCGTCGAGGCCGAGGAGGCGGCCGAGTCGGGCGCCGACGAGGCGGACGAGGCGGCGGCGCTGGTGGACGAGGCGGTCGAGGGGGCGGTCGTGACGCCGTACTGCACGCCGAGCGCCTTGGCAGCGTCGATGACCGAGTGGCACGCCGTGTCGGAGTTCTCGACGCTGTTGACGCAACTGTGGAAGGAGGATGTGAGCAAGGGTCAGCTGCGTCGAGGGCAAGAGGAGAAGGTCGGCTCGGCGAGAGGGACGCACAAGATGGCGCCGAGGTAGCACGGCGAGTAGTCCTCGCCGATGTCTGCAAAGCTGCGTGCAGGAAGAGGGAGAGTCAGCAACTAGCACCAGCGAGCGGCTGGGCAAAGAGCGAGAGAGCAAGGCGACGCACTAGAGCACGTCCGTGTTGTTCTCGATCTGGTACACGGCGGTCGGGCCCTGGCCCTGGAGCGTCCCTGCTGCGACGCGCTGCACGCCGCTGTCGAAGCCGCCCGCGTAGGCGCACGGCTGGTCGGGCGTGACCTGGACGACGCGGTGCGTGCCGCCGAGGAAGAGGAAGTCGATCTGGTTGCTGGTCGTCGCGTCCGAGATGACGATCCTGCAGGGTGAGCAGCTCGTCAGCTAGGATTCAGAGGTGCGAGCTGGAGGGCTGAGGAGGACGCGCGGCACGACTCGGAGGTACCGGGTCATGGCAGGAGGGAGAGGAGGAGGGGGGACGGGCACGCACCTCGAAGGGTCGAAGCCCGCGTATGCCGGCTCTCCAGTGACCTCGCTCTTGCCGACGCCGACGCTGTAGGTGAAGGCGAGGACCGAGGGGATGGCGGCGAGGGTGGCGACGAGGGTGGGGAAGGAGCGCATGGTGGTCGAGGTGGCGAGGCTGCGGGCAAGGGCGCGTGAGCTCCACGTGTAGACTAGCTGAGAGTAGGTTGAGGAGCACGTACAAGCTGTGCGAGGTGGCTGCGGGCAAGTGCGAGGGTGGTGAGCGGGAGCGAGCGATGGTAGAAGGTGGGGAGAGGGTGGACACGCACAGGACGAGGCGAGGTCGGGTGAGGCTTGCAGGTGTGAGAGAACTGAGCTGTGCAGCTGGGTGGCGTGTGCTGACCGGGTGCGCGGTGAGGAGAGCGAGAGAGGAGCGCGAGTTGGTCGACCCCTCGCTCCGGATCCGAGCCCGCCGCCAAGCTGGCTCGCCTCGGCGGCCGTGGGTCGAGCCTCGCACATCGCCTCTCGATTGTACTCGCCGCTCCCTCGCAGTCGCAACGACAGCTTGACAAGGGCGAGCAGCTCGAGACGAGAAAGCCGCAGAAAATCGCTCTCGAGGTCGACCTGGCTCGCTCGAACCGGCTCGAGCACGAACGAGAGCTATGTACAAGGGCGCCCGCACGCTACTGCTTCGACGAGAAGATCAACCCGCCGTCCTTGTCGAGGAGCTCGAACGCCGGCCCGCCGGGCTCGCCGTGCGCGCGCAGGACAAAGCGGTGCGCCGCGCGCTCGCCATTGGTCCCGCTCGCCCAGCACGGCCCGCCGTCGCTGTACATGACAAAGTTGCCGTCGCCCTGGAACGCGAGCCAGGCGTTCTTGGGCGTCGGCTGGACGGGCGGGTTGGGCACGGCCCAGTGCACGTGCTCGGGCGAGGGCGAGGTCGGCCCGTGAGGCGACGAGTGCAGGATGAGCTGCGACGTCTCGGGCGACAGGTACAGCCACGTCGGCTTGAACGAAGACGGCGAGGACGAGGTCGAGGTCGAGTCGGGGCGGGGAGGGATGGGCGGCGGGCCCTGGGCGGGACCGGGTCCGGGCGCGCGGCTCATGTTGGGGAACGACGAGCCGACGTCGATGCCGCGCTGCTGGAGCGACTGGCCGATGTCGCGCACGAAGCGACCGAAGCTGTGGCTGTGCTGCTGCTTGGGCGCGTCGGGCCGCTGCGGCGCCGAGGAAGGGGGAGGGGCGGGGCCGTCGTCGACGTCGAGCGGCTCGAGCGTGCCGCGCAGCTCGTGCGGCGCGACGGCGATCCACTGGCCGGCGCGCAGCTCCCACCCGTCCTGCGACGTCCACTCGTAGCTCGTCGAGTAGACGAGGCCGAGGTCGCGGTGGCGGAGCTGGAGGTACGGCTGCTTGTTCTGGAGGATGAGACGAGGGTGCGACAGCCACTTCTCGGGCGGCGTCGGCTCGGTCGGCTCGGGGAGGGAGGGCGGAGGAGGGAGGTGGGCGAGGTACGGCGCGAGGTACGACGTCGGGTCCCACAGCGTGTCGCCCTTGCCGCCCTGGCTCCGAACGGCGAGCGAGCCGTCGAGCGCAAAGTCGAGCTGCGGCTCGTCGGCACCGTGCGCGCTCGTCGACCCGCTCGACCACAGCACCTTGCCGCGGCCGTACTCGCCCTGGCCGAACTGGTCCGTGTGCCCCTCGACGCGCCGCAGGACGAGCGCGCCCGAGCGAGCGACCTCCCACCGCGCGCCCTTGAGCGCGATGCCGCCCTCGCCCGCTCGCGACACGCCGCGCACGTCGAGCGAGACCTGGCCGCCCTCGTAGATGAGCTTGTCGCCGACCTCGGGCTCGATGCCGATGACCCACTGCAGGTCGCCCTCGACGAAATCGGGCTGGAGGACGTCGCAGTCGATGACGCGCCCGCGGTCGGGCCACTGGCGCACAAAGGCCGAAGGCGGGGCCGTGATGAGGTTCGGGTAGAAGCGGTGCGTCGAGCCGGCGAACCGAGTGCCGGGCACGACCGAGTTGCCCTGGACCGTGAAGTTCTTGGTGCCCGACATGGTGATGCCGTAGCCGAACTGGCCCGGCCCGAAGTAGTTGTGCAGGACATGGCCGCCGTAGACCTGCAGGAGAGTGAGGGGCGAATCAGCGACGAACAGCGGCGTCGAGAGAGCGAGAGGAAGACGAGCGCACGAGCGTGTGTCCAGGTCCCCAAGGGCTCCAGCTCGTCGGCCCGCACGCGATGCCGACCCGGATGAAGGCGCCCTCGGTCTTCATCGTGTTGCCGATTACGCGCGTCTGCTCGAAGTTGCGGTCGAACGGAAAGTCGTCGACCCTGCGCGAGGAGGAGGACCGAGCGTCAGCACCGGACGACGAGGACGACGGTGAGGGGTGAGGGGACGCACATGTTGATGGCGCCGAGGACGTTGCGAGTGCGAGCGATGATCGTGTTGTTCGAGCAGATGGTGCCGGGAGCGCAGAAGAGGACGATGGCGCCCTGCGAGGTCAGAACGTCAGTTCCTGCCTGCGCGACCAGTACGAGTCGAGCGAGGACGCACATCGGTCGCGTCGACGACGGTGTTGCCGGTCTACGAGCAGAAGATGTACGTCAGCTTCGGCGCGAGCGAGGAGAGCGAGGAGAGAGGGAACGCACGACGATCGAGTCCTTGCCGGCGATGCTCAGGCCGTCGGCCCAAGGTCCAGGAGCTTGCTGCCCGCACGGCCCGACGATGTTGTCGACGACTCGACACCGTTGAGCAAAGTCGACGAGGTGGACCTGCAGTGCGAGAGCGAGGCGTCAGCCCTGCAAGCTGAGAGTACGAGGATTGAAGGAGAGGAGGGAGGGAGAGGAGACGCACGCCCGTCCAGCCGCGAGGATCCTCGAGCCTGCATCCCTCGAGGATCTGCTCCTGCGCCTGAGGCCCGCCCATGACGACGAGCGGCCCACCGCCCTCGAGCCAGCCCATGCGGCCCTCGCGCTTCCAGCGCTCCTTCTCGTCGTCCGAGGGCGCCTTTGGGCCCCAGCCCCTGCAGCCGCGAAAGTGGATGCGCTTGACGGCGGTGCGGTCGAGGTTGATCATGCGCACGGCGACCGACTCGTTGTCGGCGCGCGTCTCGACGACGGCCTGGTCGCCGCTGTCGAACGAGGGGAAGCCGAGGGTCGCGATCGTGGTGCCCGGGTGGGCCATGTCGACCGAGCTGTAGAAGGTGTAGAGGGTGCGCGGGACGAGGAAGACGGTCGTGCCCGGCCCGCCGGCGTGGAAGAGCTGCGAGATGGCGGCTGCGGCGTCCGTGTCGGGCCCGCCGGGTGCCGGGTGGGACGGCGGGTGGTAGGTGTGGACGGGCGGAGCCATGCTGGGTGTGCAGATGCGGCGAAGGCTGAGGAAGAGCGGCGGAGCGAGCGAGAAGGCGGTGCGTGCCCGAGGCGACAGGAGGCGGACCAGGATGGCGGGTCGAGGAGGAGGAGGAGGGGCGTCGCTCCCGTGGGTGGAGCGGTACGAGGGTGGTGGTGGGAGGGAGAGAGAGACGAGCTGGAGCACAGCAGAGGCGGGACTCGCTCAGCGGAGCGTCAGAGAGAGGCCGGCACCTGCCAGAACCGGGGAAGGAGGCGACGACGACGAGGAGGACCACGTCTCTCCCCTCTCATCCGCTCTTGATCGCACGAGAGCCTGCTCACCAGCACCAGCACCGGCACCGGCACAGCCATGAGCGGCGCACCAGGACCGTCCCGCCCCACCGCGTCCACCTCGGCCAAGCTCCCCACCTCCGCCTCCTCCTCCTCCTCATCATCGTCCGGCCCGTTCGCCGCCAACGCAGCTCGCGCCTCGCCAGCAGCAGCCACCTCGAGCGTCGCTCGCGGTAAGCAGCCCGTCCAGAACAGCGGCGGCGGTCCGGTCCAGCAGCAGGGAGCGAGGGTCGTGCAGCCGGGAGGAGCCAGCGCACAAGCAGGAGGAGCTGCAGCGGGAGCCGTGTCGGTCGGCGGGCCGGGTGGAGTCGTCAGGAGGATGGTCCTCAACTCGATCCTCGTCAACGTCCGCCAGGTGCGTGCCGCTCGAGCCACTCGGGTCTCTCCTCCGCCTCCTGTCCTCGAGACGCCGCAAGCTGACCCTGAGCGTGGCCGTCCATCGCGCGCAGAAGGGCAACCCGATCATCGACCACATCCGCACCGTCCCATGGGAGTACGGCGACATCAAGTGCGACTACCAGGTCGGCGCGACGGCCGGCGTCCTCTTCCTCTCGTGCGTCCTCTTCCTCCTTGGCTCCTCGACCTCCCCGTTTGCCAGCGCGCTGATCCCACGACACCTCTCACAGGATCCGCTACCACCTCCTCCACCCTGAGTACATCCACGGGCGCATCGCCAACATCGGGCAGAGCTACAGCCTGCGCATCATCCTCGTCCAGTGCGACGCCGACAACCACACGGCCGCCATGAAGGAGCTCACCAAGATCGCCCTCGTCAACGGCTACACGCTCATGACGTGCTGGACGTCGCAGGAAGCCGGCCGGTACCTCGAGGCGTACAAGCAGTTCGAGCGCAAGCCTCCCGACCTGATCCGCGAGCGCACCGACGCGAGCTACTCGGCCCACATGACGGCGGCCCTCACAGAGGTGCGCGGCGTCAACAAGACGGACGTGACGACCCTCATGTCGAGTCTCGGGGTGCGTCCCTGCCCACTCTCTCTCTCTCCCTCTCTCCCTCTCTCGCTCGTCGTGCGCAGCGGCGCCGGCGGAACTCCGCCGTCGTCGCAGCCTCGATGTCTCGAGCGGCCGACACGTCCCCTCGATCGAGCGCAGCAAGCTGACGCCGTTCTTCTCTTCCCTCCTCCTTCGCTCGCCGCGCAGACCTTCGCCAAGATCGTGACGGCGCCGCCCTCGCAGCTCTCGGCGCTGCCCGGCCTCGGCGACAAGAAGGTGCGCCGCCTGCGCGAGGCGTTCACGGCGCCGTTCGTGCTGCACCCGGCAGGGGCCAAGCGGCGCAAGGTGGTCGGCGAGGCCGAGAAGAGGGGCAACGGCGGCGAGCGCGAGCTGAACTGAGGGTGGGTCGGCGAGGACGGAGGACGGGGAGGCGGTCGAGCGCAACGACGGCATGGCTTTGCTTCCTTTCGCCTTTCTCGTGCACTCGAGAGCTCTCTCTTTCGCTCTCCGGCGGCGGCGTGCGCTGCCCTAGCGACGAGAGACCGAGCGAGGAAGCTGCAGCACCGCGCGCACGAGCGCCTTGACCTCGCGCGACTCGCTTCGGCTTTCCTTCCCAGACGCTCTCGCCGTCACAGGGCATGATGAACGGGCTCTGCGTTCTGCTCGGAACAGTGCGATGGACAAAGGCGGACCCCGCAGTGCCTCTTCTCGTCGTGCAGCGCACGGTTCGGCGAGGAAGCCGCCCTCGTGCATTCGACCGCTTTACCGCTTTGAGCGAACAGCTTCCATTGACGTCTCGAGCCGGACAAGCGCGGCTACAGGAAGCACTCAAGGCCTCTGACGAGAGAGGAAGTCGGATTGGCTCGGCAAGAGGCACGGCCACCGCGCCGTCTGGGGCTCGCGGGAGGGCAGCGCAGGCAGCGCAAGGGCCGCTGCCGGTGCAGGGAAGGCTGCCTCGAGCCGCGCCGGAACTGCCCAAGCGGTGTGGACAGAGTTAGGGCTGCGGTGCCGACCCGTGAGCGCGCGGGGACGAGAGGCGGCGAGCAACCTCGTCGCCTCTCTTTCTCCTCCTCACCACACGCTCAGGAGCCAGCTGCCTGTTCGCTAGGTACGCTGCGGCTCAGCGTCGCTCCCCACGACCGCACGGCCGTTATCAGCTCGGCGCCTCAGCCACGCTTCAAGCCACCACCTCCCTCTTGGGGCTCGTCCCGCCATCTCGCTCCGCCCCGTCCTGCCCCTCTCGCCTAATGCCCCGCCTGCCTGGGCTAATGGCACGGCGTGCGATCACGGCTTGCTGCACCCTGCGCGTCAGCCGCCTGCGCTCTCGGCCTCTGCCAGGAGGGGCAAGCTGTCGCACCCATCTCGCGCCTTGAGCCGCAAGTGGGAGGCGAACCGCTCGTCGGCGGTAATGCAATGAGGTGGGCACCCTCTCGAGGAAGAGTGCGCGTAGCTGGATGCGGCAGACACGCGAGGTCAAAGGTGCGCACGCATTCGGCCGACGCTTCCCTCGCCGAGCCGGTCAGTTCCCCCAGCTAACTCTTCGAGCACCGCGCGCTGCGCATCGCAGCTGCCTCGAACCGTGCGACCTTCTTCTCGGTCTCCCCTCCCTTTCCTCCCTTTCCCTCACTTCCCGACGCCGTCCCACAGCCGCGACCACCTCCCCCTCGTCCCGACGCTCCCTCCCTCGCTCCTCCGCCCGTCCCTCTCGGCACCCCTCGTTCCGACCCTCGCACTTCTCCGACATTCCGGCACCTGCACCTCGTCTCACCGTCCTCGCCCCGGCACCTCGACACGAGCCGCCGCATCCTCCAGCCCTCGCCTCGTCCGCCTAGATCCACCGCGCCCGCACCGCCCGCACGATGCGCTCCACCCTCTCGTTCTCGCTCTGCTCGGCCCTCCTCGCCGCAACCGCACCCCTCGGCGGCGCCGTCCCGACGCGCACCCCTCCTGCCGCCTCGTCGACCTCGTCGGCCGTTCCGCCAGCGCTCGACGCCGCCGACGGCATCAAGATCAGCCTGCACCGCCGCGGCAGCGCCGAACTCACGCAGGAGGACGGCTCGATCGACTTTGGGCGCTCTCACGTGCGTCTCACCTTCCTCGCCCAGGTCCACCTTCCTCCTCGTCGCGACCGGCGCTGACCTTCTCAATCTTCGCCCTCCTCTTCTCGCGCCCGCAGGCCCACCTCGCTCGCGCCCGCGCAAAGTACGTTCGCGGCCTCGAGAACTTCGAGCTCAACACGGGCGAGTCGCACTTCCTCGCGCCGTCGTTCGTCGATCCGACCCTCCTCCCCGGCGGCGACTCGAGCGCCAAGACGAACGACTCGCTCAAGCGTCGCGCCGCCTGGGGCGACTCGAACGACGCGTCGCTCGACTGGGCCGGCGACAACGCCAAGCTCAAGAAGCGCGCCGGCGGCGGCGACAAGGTCTTCGGCGCCGGCTCGAGTCGGCTCCACGGCGTCCCTCCCCCTTCCTCGGTCTCGGCAGGCCCGATCGCCAACCGCCGCGCCCTCGAGAAGCGCGCCGTGTACAACCCCAAGGTCGTCTACAACCCGAAGAGCGGCACCAAGTCGGGCGCCGTCGCCCTCACCGACCACGACGGCACGCTCTACACCGGCGCGCTCTCGATCGGCACGCCTGCCAAGACGTTCATCATCGACTTCGACACTGGGTGCGTCCCTCTCTCCCTCCCTCGTCGCTGTCGGTCCCCCTCGCGGAGCTTTACGCTGACCCTCGTGCCCTCCTCGTCGCAGCTCGTCCGACCTCTGGGTCCCTTCTTCGACCTGCACCTCGGCGGCGTGCAACCCTCACACCAAGTACGACCCGTCCGGCTCGACGACGAGCAGCGTCGTCGCGGGCAAGTCGCTGAGCGTCACGTACGGCGACGGCAGCTCGACGACGGGCGTCGTCTACACCGACACGGTCGCCATCTCCGGGCTCGCCGCGACCAAGCAGACGTTCGGCGTCGCGACGGCCCTCTCGAGCGACTTTGCCAACGACCCGTACGACGGCCTCATGGGCATGGGCTACCAGTCGATCTCGACGCTCGGCGCCTCGCCCCTCTTCCAGACGCTCGTCAGCCAGGGCAAGGTCGCGAGCGGCAAGTTCTCGTTCCACCTCGCCGACTCGGGCTCCGAGCTGTACCTCGGCGGCATGAACTCGGCCCTGTTCAGCGCCGCGTCGACCAAGGCCTACCCGGTCGTCTCGCAGTCGTACTGGCTCCTTGCCGCCAAGGCCAACGTCGGCGGCTCGGCGGTCGGCTCGGTCGGCCAGTTCAACGCCATCATCGACACGGGCACGAGCGTCATCGTCGTGCGTCCCTCTCTCTCGTTCTCGCCCTTCCTCGTCGTCGACGTCGTCGCTGACGCTCGGCCCTCCTCCTCGCCCTCTCTCGCGTTCGCAGGCTCCTACTGCGTCGGCTCGCCAGTTCTGGGCTGCGGTCCCCAACTCGGGCGTGTACGGCTCGGGCTACTACACCTACCCGTGCGCGGCGGCGCCGTCCATCTCGTTCTCGTTCGGCCAGACGTTCGGCGAGCAGTGGGCCATCTCGCCCGAGTCGCTCAACCTCGGCAAGGTCTCGTCCGGCAGCGACCGCTGCGTCGGCGCCATCGTCGGCGCCGACATTGGCATCAACGCCTGGATCCTCGGAGCCTCGTGCGTCGACCCTCTCCCTGCCTTACCCTCCTCCTGCTCGACCTTCTCAAACTGACTCGCTCCCTCTCCCTCGTCCCCTTCAGCTTCCTCGAGAACGTGTACTCGACCTTCGACGTCACGGCCAACACCGTCTCGTTCTCGGACCTCGCATGAGCTGGTCTCGTGCGCTTTGGCCCCCTCCCCCTCCCTTCGACTTTCGCTTCTCCCCTCGTCGTTCGCCGCTCTTTCCCTCGCAGTAGTTCCACTCCCGCACTCTCGCATCTGTTGTCACCCTCGTTTTACCCGCTCTCGAGCATGTGAATAGGCTGCACCTCTCGTTCTTCCTCACCTCGTCATTCTCCTCGCACGCCCGCGCACGGCTCGTTCGTTCGAGAGTTTCGCTGTGAGCGAGGAGGGCATCGTCTCCGAGGCGCGGTGGGGGGCTGCACTCCGAGGTCGTCGAAGGGGCGCTAAACAAGGGCACGGTGACGCAGAGTGGAGGCGGGCCGTCGGAGAGTGCTGAGAGGTGGGGACGCGAGCAGGCCCGACGACGCCGGCGCCGCGGCCCTTCGGTTCTGCCGCTCGTAGCTCCCTGGCCTCTCTCTCCCCTCGTGCACACTCTCCAGCACTCACACAACACACACACACGCACTCATCATGGTCAAGGTGAGCCCTGCGCCGTCCCGCGCGCCGTCGTCCTCCTCCTCCCCACTTCCCCGCAACGCTTCGCTCGTCGCTCTCGCCGCCGCACTCGACGCTGACGCTTCCTGCATGCGCGCAACAGGTCCTCGCTATCCTTTACGACGGCGGCAAGCACGCAGAGGAGCAGCCGAAGCTCCTCGGAACGGTGCGCTCCCCTCTCCCTCTCGGTGCTGCGAGGCGACCATCCTCCTTGCTGTCCCTCGTGGACAAGCTCAGCCATCGCGACACAACGCTGACCTGCCACTTCACGTCGCAACGCAGACTGAGAATGCGCTCGGCATGAGGCCTTACTGCGAGAAGAACGGCATCGAGCTCGTCGTCACGAGCGACAAGGAGGGCGCGCAGTCCGAGTTCAACAAGCACATCGTCGACGCCGACGTCCTCATCACGTGCGTCCAACTCTCTCGTGACTTGCGCAGCAAGAGCGCGGCTGACCCCCGTTCGTCGTGCCCGCCCGCAGGACCCCGTTCCACCCCGTTCGTCCTCCTCGCTCTTTTTCGAGCTCTCCTCGGGCTGCCGCTGACTCCTTCTACACACAGGGCTACCTCACGCGCGAGCTCATTGCGACGGCCAAGAACCTCAAGCTCGCCATCACCGCCGGCGTCGGCGTGCGTCCCTTCCTCCTTGCGCAAGGTCCTCCTTCCTCGAGCCGAGACTGACGAACTCCCACTTCCCTGCAGAGCGACCACGTCGACTTGAATGCCGCCAACGAGCGCAAGATCACGGTCGCCGAGGTCACCGGCAGGTGCGTCTTCTTCTCGAGCTCCACGCACTTCCTCCTGAGCCGGAGCTGACCCCTCTTCTGCGCCTCCTGCGTCCACAGCAACGTCGTCTCGGTCGCCGAGCACGTCATCATGACCATCCTCGTCCTCGTTCGCAACTTTGTGCCGGCACACGAGCAGATCAAGGCCGGCGACTGGGAGGTTGCCGCCGTCGCCAAGGGCGAGTACGACCTCGAGGGCAAGGTCGTCGGCACGCTCGGCGCTGGCCGCATCGGGTTCCGTGTCCTGCAGCGTCTCAAGCCGTTCGACTGCAAGGAGCTCCTCTGTGCGTCCCGCTCTCCCTCCTCTACATCGCCAAGCTCGTCGCGCTCGAGCCCCTCCTCAGCCTCGAGCTCCCCCCTCGGCCTGCACGCCCAGCTTTTGCGCTCGCAGGCAGCTGACTCTACTCTCTCGCTCTGTGCAGACTACGACTACAACTCCTTGCCCGAAGATGCGGCCAAGGAGGTCGGCGTTCGTCGTGTCGAGGACCTCAAGGACTTCCTCTCGCAGTGCGACGTCGTCACGCTCAACTGCCCGCTGCACGAGGGCACGATGGGCATCATCAACAAGGAGACGATCTCGTACATGAAGGACGGTGCGTCCTTCTCTTCTTCTTGTCGCCGTTCTCGAGGTTGCTCGGCCCGTCTCGGCTGCACTCTGCTCGAGGACATGCTCTGACCCTTCCTCCCCTCCCTCCTCCCTCCTCTCCTCGTCTCCTCCCTCCTCGCAGGCGCATGGCTCGTCAACACGGCTCGCGGCGCCCTGTGCGTCGCAGAAGACGTCGCCGAGGCGGTCAACTCGGGCAAGCTGTCGGGCTACGGCGGCGACGTGTGGCCCAAGCAGCCGGCGCCGGCCGACCACTGCTGGCGCACGATGGCCAACCCGCTCACCAAGGGCGGCAACGCCATGGTCCCGCACATGTCGGGCACGTCGCTCGACGCCCAGATCCGGTACGCCAACGGCGCGATCAAGATCCTCGACAATTGGCGCAACGGCACCCCGCAGACCCAGAGCGACCTCATCACCGAGAACGGCCAGTACGCGACGCTCTCGTACGGCCAGCGCACGGGCAAGAAGTGAGAAGGAGACAGCGCAGATGGTTGCGAGGAGGAGTCGCTCGGCCTTTGTTGCGGGCGAGCTCGCCTTCTTTTAGCTTGATTCAACGCAGTGAAATGAATAGCAAACCGCTCCTCTTGTCCCGATGTAGCAGAGAGTGACAGCAGCTAGCGAGCAGCAGAGCGGGCTCGTGCACTTGACCTTCTCAAGTCGACCCGCCTCGGCAGCACCTTTTGCGTCGTGCTTGCAGCCTCGCTCTGCCTCGTGATCGACAAATGAGCAACCGCTGATGGTGTCTCCCGCACAAAAACCAGCAATGAGCAAGCGCGAAAATGGCCCGGATCTGCGCCGGACTCCGCGGCAGAGCTTGCCCCGCCGAGGCTCGATTGCCTCGTCGTCAGTCGCACTGCGCTTGGCCTCTCGTCTCGCTGCGCACCTGTCGTTCGCCCAGCTGCGTCGAGGTCTCGCGCACACTCTCAGCCCTACACAGACCCGAGCCGCCGTCCGCCCGCCGGCCTTCGTCGCTCCCTCGCCCGGCTTCACTTGCACCTCCCACCCGATCGCACATCATGCCCGACCGCGGCAGCCAGATCTCGTTCGGCAGCGACATCGAGGCTCCCTTGCTCGCTCGTGTCCATGGCGGTGCGTCCTTCCCTCCCCGCCCGAGCAGCTCGCCGAGTTGAGCTGACCTCCTCATCCTGCTCGCCCGCAGAGCGCAGCAAGAGGCACCAGCACACGTTCCACCCCAAGACGGTCACGCGCGTCGTGACGAGGATCGAGGCCTTGATCCTCGAGCTTCTCCCCATCCAGGTCGACCTCGGTGCGTGCGCTTCCTCGCCCCTTTCCTCTCGCGCAGAGCGACGGCTCTCTCGCCCGGTTCCTCTCTAGCAGAGAGAAAGCTGATGCTCACTCTGCTCGCAGAGGACCTCACTTCGCCTACTTCGTCCATCGTCACCAAGGACGTCGTCGAGGCGTTCAGCGAGCTCGCCGGCGACTTCTCGTCGTGCATGCCGTTCGCCCTCCTCGAGGCTCGCCGCTACTTCGCCTACCAGCAGCGCGTCAACCCGTCCGACAGCGACGAGAACGCCGGGCGCAAACTCGCCTGCGAGGCCATCGCGCGCAAGATCGTCGCCCGCACGCCCATCGCCGACCAGTACTCGCTTCTGTCCAAGCGCTTCACCGTCATCGAGAGCGACGGCGACGAGTCGCTCCCGCTTTCGGTCCTCGAGTCGGCCGTTGACCAGCACGCGACGTTCTTCCTGTGCGTCACCTCCTCGTCCACTCGCTCCTCGGTCCTCGTCTCGGCGCTGACCTGCTCCTCTTCGTGCCTCGCAGATCCTCGAACGAGGCGCAGCGCTGCGTCTTCGCACTGTGGAAGGGCCTACTCGTCCAGAAGCAGATGGAGGACGGAAACGTTGAGTACCAGCTGGTGCGTCCTCCTCTCACCCGACCTCCTCTTGCTCGACGTCCTCTCGCCCGACTACCTCTCGAACAGGGCCGTCGCTGATGCAGGTCGTCGTTGCAGTTCAAGCCTGGTGCAGACGAGCAAGGCTTCCTCGCCCACTTCAGCCCCGACCGCATCGCCGTGCCGAGGTCTGTCCGTCTCTTCCTCCTCGAGACGTCCGGGACTGACGACGCTCTCTTGCTCTCGCAGGTACCAGTTCGTCATCCGCGTCGCCTTCTGGATCCTCTTCGTCGTCTGCTACACGGCAAGTCGTGCTCGCCGTCGTCGAGGGCTCGTGCGCTCGCGCGTGCTGACCTCCTCCCCCTCGTCGAGCAGATCGCCATCCAGACGCCCGAGCGCGGTTTCAGCATCGAGGACTCGATTCTCTACATCCAGCTTCTCGGCTACCTGCTCGAGGACGTCGTCAAGGTCCGTCCCCGTCCTTAAACCTTTGCCCGAGCGGGAGAAAGAGCGGCGCTGACCCGGCTCTCTATCGCGCTCTGCAGGTCTACAAGATCGGGTGGTGGGCGTGCATCAGCTTCTGGCAGATCGTCAACCTGTTGATCTACATCCTCGCCGGCGTCGCGTTCGTGTACCGCTGCATCGACCTCGGCACGCTCGACGAGGAGAAGCAGGCGCACTACCGCATGCTCGCCTTCCAGTGGCTCTCGGTCGCCGCTCCTCTCGTCTGTGCGTCCTCTCCTTCCTCTCTGTGCTGACTCCTAGAAGTGGGACGAGCTGACGCTGTAAGTCGTCGCCCGCAGGGACCAAGCTCCTCTCGACGCTCGACCCTCTTCACTTCTTCTCGGTCATGCTCTACGTCGTCTGGCGCATGCTCAAGGTGCGTCTACTTGCTCTCACGCTTCCGACGAAAAAATGCTGACCCACCTCACCGTGCAGGAGTCGGCCGTCTTCTGCGCCCTTTTGGCCGTCTTCGCCATCGGCTTCGGCCAGGCCCTGACCGGCCTCGACGTCGCCGACGAGAAGCGTGACTCGACTAAAGGTGCGTGCAGTCGTCGCTGTGTGTAAGAGGGAAAGACTGACGCTCGCTCGCTCTCGCAGCCGTCATCAACGCGCTCCTCCAGGCCTTCCTCGGGTGCGCTCGCCCTCGGCTACCTTCCGGCGCCTCTCACTGACGCCCTGACCCCGCAGTTCGCCCAACTTTGATATGTTCGACCGAAGTTCGTCCCCCTTTCCTTCTCCCCTCACGCGTGCCTCGTTAGAACCTCGAGCTGACCCAGGTCGGCCTGCAGCGGACGACAACCCGATGGTCTCCTACCCATTCGGCCTCATCCTGTACTACGTCTGGTCGGTCGCGACGCTTGTCATCTTGCTCAACGTCCTCGTCGCCCTCTTCTCGTCGTCCTGTGCGTCCAGCTCTCCCTCTCTCGCCCTCGCCTTCCTCTCTCGCACACTCTCTCGCGCCTCGCCTCACGGTCTCTACAGCTCATGAACGTCGACACTGACGCTCTCGGCACCTCGCAGACCAGGAGTCGGTCGGTGCGTCGCCCGTTCGCGCTTTCTCTCCTGCGGCCGTCGCGCTGATCTTGCCCCGCTCCCTGCAGATGAGTCCGAGCCGACCTACCTCGCCGCCTTTGCGGGTCGCACCGTGTCGTCGGTGCGCGCGCCCGACTCATACGTGTACCCGGCGCCGTTCAACCTCGTCGAGCTCTTCATCCTGCCGCTCGAGTGGATCGTCTCGAAGAAGACCTACGCCCGCATCAACCGAGTCCTCATGAGCTTCCTCTTCTTCCTCCCCCTGTGCGTCTCTCTCTCTCTCTCCTACGTCACCTCATCGACCTCGACTGATGGCCGTCTCCTCGCGCGCAGGTGCTCGATCGCGCTCTTCGAGACCCACATCTCGCCGCTCAAGAAGCAGGACCTGCACGCCCTCCTCGAGGAGCCCGACGACTTCCAGGAGCCCGAGGAGGACCCCGAGCCGTACCGCAACGCGTCCGAGGACGACGCCGACTCGGGCGAGCCCGAGGACATGCAGATCTCGCGCGTCAGCTTCGCCGACCTCAAGAAGCGCTTGCCGAGCCTCGAGCGCAGCGTCGAGGGCGAGATTCTCTTCCAGGTGCGTTCACCTCTCACGCACTCGTCGTTTTCGTCCGTCTGCGAGAGTGTGCAAGGCTGACGAGCTCCCCTCCTCGTCCTGCGCGCAGGTCCTCGACCTCAAGTCCCAGCTCGCCGCCCTCCGCGCCGAGATCGCCGAGCTGCGCGACGAGAAGGGCAAGGCCAAGGAGCTCGAGCGCGAGTCCAAGGACCTGAAGAAGGCGGCAAAGGCCGAGAAGGTCGAGATGGGCGAGGGGGAGGAGGTTGGCAAGTGAGGCGCACGGACCCCTATTTCTGCGCCGGCGGCTTTCGTATCGTTTCTTCGAGGAGGGAGGCAGTGGATGAGCAATAAGACTGCGATTGTGCGTGTTCCAAAGTGCGTGGTACAGTCTACGAGACGAGAGATGCAGAATCGAGAGAGCGAGAGCGAGCGCAGAGAGAGAGGATGATGCGCCGATCCGACGACGCCGACGAGCTGATACCGTACCACCGCCCCTCCCTCCATGCGCTCTAGATGCTCCTCGCTCATGCCTGAGCAGGCGGCGCGGGCTCCATCGTCCCGACGCACAAGCCCTTGTCCTCGACGACGCTCGCTCCGACCTCGACCGCCTCCTTGACCAGGTCGGCCGGCGCGCTCGCGCCCTTCTTCTGCCCGAGCACGTCGCCGCACGCGCGCTCGAACCCGCCGCCGGTCGCGTACTCGTCGCGCCAGCCGGCGGGGAGGAGCTCGGGCGCGGCGCGCTCGCCGCGCTCGATCTCGTCGAGCGCGCGCACGAGGTCGTAGTTGATCTCCTGCGAGACGTGCGAGTCGTGCTTGTACAGCGGGTGCGACCGCACGAAGCGGCGGATGTAGGTCGCGAGCGTGACGAGCGAGCCTGCGAGCGGAAAGTCCGAGGGGTGGACGACGTCAGCCGACTATGCTCTGCTGTGTTGAGGAGAAACGAGTCGCTGAGAGAAAGAGGGACGCACCGTCTGCCCGTCGCCGAATGAGCTCCAAGCTGCGCTCGATGCCCTTGCGCACCTCGTCGCTGACCCTGCCCTCCTTTTCCAACCCGTCGAGGTAGATCCGCACGACGCCGATCAGGCCGGGGAACCCTTGCGCCGGCGCGCCGTTGATGATCTCGTTGAGCGTGAACTCGGCGTACTCGTCCTCAACGGGCCCGAACGTCGGCCCGGGCTCGGTCGCCTCCTGCTGCTGCTGCTGCTGGTCGGCGAACGACGCCGAGCCGCCGACGCTCGGCGACGCCGCGCGCGACGGCGCGTGCGACGCGTGCGACGAGCAGCACGTCCTCGGGCTCGGCGGCGCCTCGGCCGACGACGCCGTCGACGACGACGACGCGCCGCTCTCCTTGCGCTCGCGCGCGTGCAGGACGCCGTTGGTGCCCGGCGCGGTGCTGCCGCCGTCGCCGTTCTGCGCGAGCGCCGGGTGCGGCTCGTCCGAGGGCGCCTGCGCGTTGGCGCTCGCCGCCGAGGTCGAGGCCGAGGTCGACGACGAGGGGACGGGCGCGTCGAAGGGCGGGTCGCACGGCCGGCCGGGCTTGGGGTCGAACAGGTTCTTGCGGAAGAAGAACTTCTGCGTGTGGATGGCGTCGCGTTGGTGTGCGCGGTGCATGTTCTCGTCGACCTGCGGACGAGGGAGAGGGAGTGCGGGTCAGAGCGAGCTCGGGCGAGAGGAGCAAAGGCCGAGGAGGGGGCTCGAGCGCACCTTCGAGATGGGCAGGTAGAAGTTGAGGCCGAGGCTCATGATGGCCCTCGTGAGGAGGACGACAAAGACGGAGAAGGCGGCGTTCTCGTAGTCGGTGAGCTGGACCTCCATCGAGCGGAACTCGACGCGCCAGCCGATGGGCGACCCGGGCGGCGGCGGCTTGAAGCGCACCGTCTGCCAGTTGGTCGACTGGATGTTCTGCTCGAGGAGAAGGAGGAGAGAGGGTGCAGGTGCGTCAGTCGAGCCCAGAGAAAGAGAGAGAGGGAGGAGGGAAGAGGGAGAGGGAGGCGGACGCACCTCAAAGTGGTCGCTGCTCTTCTCGTCGTCCTGGCACATGGTCTCCTCGAAGATGACGATCGGGTCGCGGATGAAGAGGTGCGCAAAGTGGGTCGCCAAGAGCGGGTCCATGCCGCGGTCGACGAGGCGGTCGCGGATCTTGGGGTCGATCGGCATGTCGTTGTCATTGTACTCGGGCCGGTTCGACGGCGAGTCGGCGATGTAGCAGTCGACCGAGTCGTACCTCGACTTGGGGATCTTGAACCGGTCGTGCTGCAGCGGCTGCGGGCGGGTCGGCGAGTCAGCCAAGGAGGGCTCGTGCGCGAGGAGGAGGAGGAGGACGACTACGACGAGGGGAAGAGACGCACCTTGATCCCTCGCTCCTCCTCGGTCCGGTCGTCGACGCTGCCCGCAATGACGTCCCACCGGCAGTCGACGTCTGCGAGCCAGCCGCGGAAGATGGGCGCCGCCGCGCTCAGGGCGAGCATGATGGGGCCGACGGGCACGAACGCGTCGTACATGCGGCGCGCCTCGCCCACCGAGCACGCCTGGAACGTGATCTGCAGGCAGCAGCAGCCCATGCCGAAGCCCATGGCGTCCATGTAGATGTGGTCGTCGAGGGCGGCGCCGTCACGAGCGTCTGCGAGGGGAGGAGGGCGTCAGCGTCAGCACCAGACGGGCGAGATCCTCGCGCAGCAAGGAGAGCTACAGCGACGAGGATCACGTCGACGAGTACAAGAGAGCTGAACGCACTCTTGTCCTCGGGCCAGTCGTTGCGGTCGCGCGGCACGGTCGGGTCGACGAACGGCCTCGGCGTCTTGTCGTCGACGAACACGGGCATGTTGATCGCGACCTTGGAGCCTCGTCGGCGGCGGATGTTGGCCGTGAGGGTCCTGTGGCGCCGGAGGAAGGGCGAGAGGGAGGGAAGGAGGAGCGGGAGAGGGGAGAGAAGGTCAGCTGCAGGTCCCTCGAGGCACGGTCGACGAGGCCTGGATGAGGGAAAGTCGACGCACGGGAAGCGCACGTGCTGGTTGATGATCTCGTCGGGCAGGAACAAGCTCCTCGCGACGCCGCCGCCGGGCTTGAAGTACGGGTCGGTGAAGACGCCCTCGGCGCCGAGTCGCGGGAACACGGTGAGCGTGAGGGGCACCTCGTGCGGCTTCATGCGCGACTTGGCGAGCTGCCGCCGGAAGCGCATGTTGCCCTCGACCAAGAGGAGGTCCGAGAGGGTGGCGCCGTACGGTGCGCCCGGCGTCGACTCGAGCATGTAGCGGCCGTACTCGGGGTGGAAGACGGGGATGCAGGCCCTGCGCGCGTGAGAGCGGACGGTCAGCTTTTCGTCGCGAGGAAGGAGACTGGTGTAAAGAGAGAGAGA
>Ga0308169_10000367_pt1 | contig 71820 bp, 58 predicted proteins | sample PhyBR1_2_FD_202139 | JGI IMG/M metagenome (GOLD analysis project Ga0308169, IMG submission 202139) | Phyllosphere microbial communities from UC Gill Tract Community Farm, Albany, California, United States - DLSLSB.R1 | ecosystem: Host-associated > Plants > Phyllosphere > Unclassified | place...
GGTGATGCCACTGGCCTCTTCCCGGCTAAAGCCGGTCCCACAGGGGCATCGCGCACACCGACTGGCACTGCCTGAAACCCCGATTTGTGGGACCGGCTTCAGCCGGGAAAGCGCCAGTCGTCACGTCGCAAAAGTAAGGGTGATGCCACTGGCCTCTTCCCGGCTAAAGCCGGTCCCACAGGGGCATCGCGCACACCGATTGGCACTGGCTAAAACCCCGATTTGTGGGACCGGCTTCAGCCGGGAAAGCGCCAGTCGTCACGCCGCAAGAATGAGAGTGATGCCACTGGCCTCTTCCCGGCTAGAGCCGGTCCCGCAGGGGCATCGCGCACACCGATTTGCACTGGCTGAAACCTGATAGTGGGAACGGCTTCAGCCGGGAAAGCGCCAGTCGTCACGCCGCAATAATGAGAGCGATGCCACTGGCCTCTTCCCGGCTAAGCCGGTCCCACAGGGGCATCGCGCACACCGACTGGCACTGCCTGAAACCTGATAGTGGGACCGGCTTCAGCCGGGAAAGCGTCAGTCTTCACGCCGCAAGAATGAGGGTGATGCCACTGGCCTCTTCCCGGCTAAAGCCGGTCCCACAGGGGATAACGAGCACACCGACTGGCACTGGCTGAAACCCCGATTTGTGGGACCGGCTTCAGCCGGGAAAGCGCCAGTCGTCACGTCGCAAAAGTGAGGGTGATGTCACTGGCCTCTTCCCGGCTAAAGCCGGTCCCACAATCACGCCTCACGCCCGGTCAAACCGCTGCGTCCATAAAACGCCACCACCACAAAACACCCCAGCGGCAGCAGGTACGCCAGCGCTGTGGAGAAGTGATCCGCCACCAGTCCCATGAAATACGGCATCAGCGCGCCGCCCACGATGGCCATGATCAGAAAAGAGCTGCCGCGTTTGGTGTGCGGGCCGAGGTTTTTCACGCCCATGGCGAAGATCGTCGGGAACATGATCGACATGAAGAAGAACACCGCGACCAGCGCCACCACCGACACGCTTTCCACGCCGCTGACCACCACTGCACACAGCGCGACGTTTATCCACGCATAGACCATCAGCAGCCGCTGCGCCGGGATGCGGCCCATCAACCAAGTGCTGAAAAACCGTCCACACATGAAGCAAATCATCGCCACCGACAATAGGTAAGCGGCGGTCTGGCTGGTCATGCTGGCCCAGTGTTCGGTGACGTAGTTGATAAAGAACGCGCCCACGCCCACCTGCGCCGCGACGTAGAAGAACTGTGTGACCACGCCGCCGACGAACTCGCGGTGCTGCCAGAGCGTCTTGCTGTCACTGCGCTGGAGGCTCGACTCCTGCTCGCGCAGGTCGGGCATCGGCGTGCGGGCAAACAGCGCGGCGACCAGCAGCACAATCACGGCGATGACCACGTAGGTGGTCTGCAGCGAACTGTTGTCGCTGCCGGCATTGCTGCCGCCGAAGAACAATGCGCCGCCGAGCAGTGGCCCGACGAACTGCCCCAGGCCGTTGAACGATTGCGCCAGGTTCAGTCGTCGCTCCGCGCCCTTTGGGTCACCCAGCACGGTGGCGTAAGGGTTGGCGGCGGTCTCGAGACAACCCAGCCCCAGCGCAATCACGAACAGCGCAAACAGAAAAAACGGGAAGCTCGCCGCGTTGGCGGCAGGCATGAACAGCAACGCACCGGCGGCATACAGGCACAGCCCCAGCAGGATCCCGGCCTTATAGCCGAAGCGATCCATCAGCAGGCCAGCTGGCAGGGCGATGATGAAATACGCGCCGAAGTAGGCGGCCTGCAGCAGCCCGGACTGGGCCTTGCTGACGTGCAGGGTTTCCTGAAAATGCTTGTTCAACACGTCGAGCAGGCCATACGACAGGCCCCACAGAAAGAACAGACTGGTCACCAGCATCAGCGCCACCCGTACCGACGGCGCGGCGTGGCGATAGACCGGGGTGTGGATCTTGGTGTCTTTGGTCAACATAACGCTCTCCTTATTGTTGTTGTTAAAGCGTGCAGCGTGATGAAGCGGATGTTCGGTTAACGCCGGGGTTGCATCACTCCGCGAACCTGCAGGAGCGCGCTTGCCCGCGATTGCGGTATGTCAGCCGCCCGTGAGGGTTGAATGTGCCGGCACCATCGCGAGCAATCCCACTTCTGTCATTGAAGTGCTTCAAGGCGGCTGATCTGCCAGGCTGAAAATCTGGGCCATGGGCTGCCATTTATTCCCGGGCTCGGTCCACGGCGTCGGCTTCTGAAACCGCCACATCAACGCCTCCCATTCCTGCACCTTGGGGTGGGCCGCCGATGCCTGATCCATTCCTTCAGCGCTGAACGCCGCGGTGGTGTCCATGACCATGAACAGCCGCGTGCCCAGTCGCCAGATCTGCATGTCGAGCACGCCCTGACGGCGCAAGTGCTCGGCGATTTCCGGCCAGATGCGCCGGTGCACCCGCTCGTATTCGGCGATCAGCGCCGGGTCATCGGCCAGGTCCAGGGCCATGCACAGACGTTGTCCGCGGGTGTCATTGGGCAGGTCACTGCGCGTATCGCTGCTCATGTCAGTGCCCGGTCAAGATGCGTATAGCCGCCGTCCACCACCAACCATTGTCCGGTGGTGTGTGAAGCGCGCGAGGAGAGCAGAAACAGCACGCTGTCGGCGATTTCCGTCGGCGTGGTCATGCGCTGGCCGAGCGGGATCTTCTCGACAATCTTTGCCAGCTTGGCCTGTGGGTCTTCAAAGCTGGAAATCCAGCGTTCGTACAGCGGCGTCATGACCTCGGCCGGGATTACCGCGTTGACCCGCACGCCGTCGGCCAGCAACGAAGCGGCCCACTCCCGGGTCAGCGACAGTTGCCCTCCTTTGGATGCGGTGTAGCCGCTGGTGCCGCCCTGGCCGGTGAGGGCCGTTTTCGAGCCGATGTTGACGATGGCGCCTTTGCTGGCCTTCAGCGCATCGACGCACACATGCGCCATGACGTAGTAATGAATGAGGTTCTTCTCCAGCGACTCGACAAACGCACTACGGCCGGCCTCCAGCCCGACGTTGTCATTGACGCCGGCGTTATTGACCAGCCCGTCGAGGCGCCCGAACCGTTCGAGCACCTGGCTCACCGCCGCCATGCAAGCGACCTCGTCGCGCAGCTCGACCTGCACGAACAGCGTCTGCGGCTGGCGTCGGTCCAGTTCAGCGGCCAGCTCGGCAGGCAGCGGCTGGTTGGCGAAGATCACCGGTATGGCGCCTTCCTCCGCCAGCCCCAGCGAGATGGCCGCGCCGATCCCCGAGCCGCCGCCGGTCACGATGAACACTTTGTCTTGCAGGTGCAGATTCATGGGCAGTTTCCTTGAAGGCCGTAAAGGCGAAGGGCGGTGCCGCCGCGCAGCGCGTCTTGCTCAGCGGTGGAGAGGCTGCTGATGGCGGTTTCGAAGAGGTGGTGGACTTGGCCGTAACTGCCGGCCAGCTGGCAAACCGGCCAGTCGGAGCCGAACATCAGCCGGTCCGGACCGAACAGCTCGAGGGCCAGGTAGAAATAGGGCAGCAGTTCCACCGCCCGCCAGTGTTGCCAGTCTGCTTCGGTGATCAGGCCGCTCAGCTTGCAGGCAACATGGGGCAGGGCGGCCAGCGGGGCGAGACGGTCAGCCCAGGCGATGGGGTCTTCCAGCGACAGGTCTGGCTTGCCGAGGTGATCGAGGATCAAGTGATGCTGATCGTGACGTCGGCAGAAGTCAGCAGCGGCGTGCAGGTCTTTGTCTTTAATCAGTACGTCGTACGCCAGGCCGTGGCGTTGCAGGTGGTGCATGCCACGGGCGAACGCCGGGTCCTTAAGGAACAGAGAGGGCGCGGGCTCGTCCTGAACAAGATGGCGAAACCCCACCAGTTTCGGCGCGTTTGCCCAGCGGTCCAGCTGCGCGTCAAGGTCATCAGCGCGCAAACCAACCCAACCGACCACGCCGAGAATCCACGGGTGGGTGGTGGCATGGGCGAGCAGTGCATCCGTCTCGTCAAGGCTCTGCCGCGCTTGCACGGCAATGCAGCCGTCGACGCCGTGCTGGTCCAGCAACGGCTTCAAATCATCCGGCAGGAAATCCCGTTGCAACGGCGCATGGCGCTCGTCAATCCACGGGTAGTCCTGTGGCGTGTAGGTCCAGAAATGCTGGTGAGCATCCACCCGCAAGGGGGATGCCGGAACGCTTGAGTGTCGGGGCGACATTGTTGTTGTACTCCGTCCGTTTCATGCCTGACGCAAGTTCCGCAGAGGCGCGAATTTGTAGGAGCCGGCTTGCTGGCGAACCCGATGTGCCAGGCGACTCAGCAGCGTCTGGTCGGACGCATTCGCGGCAAGCGCGCTCCTACAAGGGTCCGGCGATGTGCTCAGCCTTTGTATGCATACCGCGCCCGCGAAGCGGCCTTCATCTCGATCGAAAAACCCGGCGCTGTGGGCGGCATATACGCCGCGTCGCGGATCACGCACGGGTCGACGAAGTGCTCGTGCAGGTGATCGACAAACTCCACTACGCGGCCCTCATGGGTGCCCGCGATGCACAGAAAATCGATCATCGACAGGTGCTGTACGTACTCGCACAGCCCGACGCCGCCGGCGTGCGGGCACACCGGCAGCTGATATTTGGCGGCCATGAGCATCACCGCCAGCACCTCGTTGACCCCGCCCAGACGGCAGGCATCGATCTGCACCACGTCAATCGCCTCACGCATGATCAGCTGCTTGAAGACGATGCGGTTCTGGCACATTTCGCCCGTGGCGACCTTCACCGGCTGGACCCCGAAACGAATGGCGCGGTGGCCCTCGACGTCGTCCGGGCTGGTCGGTTCTTCGATGAACCACGGCGCGGCGAAGGCCAGTTCGCGGACCCAGTCAATGGCCTCGTTGACCTCCCAGACCTGATTGGCATCGATCATCAGATGCCGCTCCGGCCCCAACACTTCGCGGGCGATGCGCACGCGGCGGATGTCGTCCTGCAAGTCGCGGCCGACCTTCAGTTTGATATGGGAAAAACCACCGTCCACCGCCTCCTGACACAGGCGCCGCAGTTTGTCGTCCGGGTAACCCAGCCATCCGGCCGACGTGGTGTAGCAGGGGTAACCGTCCGCCATCAGCGCCTGCATACGTTGCGCCTTGCCCTCGGCACGTTCGGTCAGCAGCGTCAGGGCCTCGTCCGGGGTGATGCAATCGGTGATGTAGCGAAAATCGATGCAGCGCACCAGCTGCTCCGGGGTCATCTCGGCCACCAGTTGCCACACCGGTTTACCCTCTGACTTGGCCCAAAGGTCCCACGCGGCATTGACCACTGCACCGGTGGCCAGGTGAATGGCCCCCTTGTCCGGGCCGATCCAGCGCAGCTGGCTGTCGCTGGTGACGTGACGCCAGAAACGGCCCATGTCTTCGGCGATCCACTCCAGCTTCAGACCGACCATGATCCCGGCCAACGCGTTGATGGCCGCGCAGCAGATCTCGTTGCCGCGGCCGATGGTGAACGTCAGGCCGTGGCCCTGAAGGGTAGGGTGATCGGTTTCGAGAATGACGTAAGCCGCTGAATAATCGGGGTCCGGGTTCATGGCGTCCGAACCGTCGAGCAATTGCGAGGTGGGGAAACGAATGTCTTCGACGCGTACAGCGGTGATAGTCGTCATGGCGAGTCCCTTTGGCATTGTTATGGGCAGCGCGGCTTACTTGGAATCCGGGAAACATTTGTCTGCTTCGCACCACATGATCTCAAGCGGGTGAATATCTGCAGGAGTGAGCTTGCTCGCGAAGGCGGTATTCCTGTCCGCAGAGATTCAGCGGATTTACCGGCCTTTTCGCGAGCAAGCTCACTCCCACAGGTAATGCGTCGACAGCTGTCCGGTTACGCCAGCTGCCTCAGGCGTCGACCGTCAACTGCTCCTGCTCACCCAGCCCTTCGATGCCCAGCCGCATGCGCTGTCCGGCCCGCAGGAACACCGGTTCCGGCTTGATACCCAGGCCCACGCCCGGCGGTGTGCCAGTGGAAATAACGTCGCCCGGTTGCAGGCTCATGAACTGACTCAGGTAGCTGACCAGTTTCGGGATCTGGAAAATCATCGTGCGCGTGTTGCCGTTCTGGTAACGCTTGCCATCCACTTCCAGCCACAGGTTGAGCTGGTGCGGGTCGGCGATTTCGTCGCGGGTCACCAGCCAGGGGCCGATCGGGCCGAAGGTGTCACAGCCTTTGCCCTTGTCCCAGGTGCCGCCGCGCTCGATCTGAAACTCGCGCTCCGACACATCGTTGATCACGCAGTAGCCAGCCACGTGCTCCAGGGCGTCGGCTTCGTCGATGTAGCGTCCACCCTTGCCGATGACCACACCCAGCTCGACTTCCCAGTCGGTTTTCTTCGAGTTGCGCGGGATCTCCACGTTGTCGTTCGGCCCGACAATCGCGCTGGTCCACTTGTTGAAAATGATGGGCTCTTTGGGAATGTCTGCGCCGGTTTCCGCCGCGTGGTCGGCGTAGTTCAAACCGATGCAGATGAACTTGCCGATCTTGCCCACACAGGGGCCAATGCGCGGTGTGCCCTCCACCAGCGGCAAGGTGGTAGGGTCCAGCGACTGCAAATGAGCGATGCTTTCCGGGCTCAGGGCTGTGCCGGACAAATCGCCGATCAGGTCGGACAGGTCGCGAATGCCGCCGTTGCTGTCCAGCAGGGCAGGACGTTCTTGACCGGGTTCGCCGTAACGCAACAGTTTCATGGGGTGTCCTCTAGACGTGAAGTCGGGTTTGAGTGGGTACGAAAGGGATGGGCGGGCAGGCTCAGTTGCTCCAGCCGCCGTCGATGATTTGCGCCGTGCCGGTGGTAAAGCTGCTGGCTGGCGAGCCAAGGTACAGCGCCAACTGGGCGATTTCCTGAGGCGTTCCCAGGCGGCCGATGGGCTGGCGTGCTTCGAATGCCGCGTACACTTCGGCTTCGTCACGCCCCTCGCGGGCGGCCTGATCGGCGACACGCTGGCGTAAAGACGGCGATTCCACGGTGCCGGGGCAGATGCAGTTGCAACGGATGTTCTGCCCGACGAAATCGGCGGCCACCGAGCGGGTGATCCCGATGACCGCGGCCTTGCTGGCGCAGTAGGCGAAGCGATTGGGGACGCCCTTGATGGCCGAGGCGACCGACGACATGTTGATAATCGAACCGCCGCCGTTGGCCAGCATCGCCGGCAGGAAGGCGCGGATCATTTTGTACATGGCGGTGACGTTGAGGTCGAAGGCGAAGCGCCAGTCGTCTTCGGAGCATTCGAGGATATTGCCGCTGTGCACCACGCCCGCGCAGTTGAACAGCACGTCCAGCGCGCCCACTTCGGCGGCCAGACGCTCGATGGCGGCGTGGTCGGTGACGTCCAGCACACGTTTGTGCACGCCTTGCAGGTGGTCCAGTGCCGCGCCGTTGATGTCGACGGCGAAGACCTCCGCGCCAGCATTCAGAAATGCCTCGACGCTGGCTTGACCGATGCCCTGGGCGGCGGCAGTGATGAGCACTCGCTTACCGGTGAGGTCCATGGTGATCCCTTGTTGTTATTGTTGAGACGACCCGTCTTGTGGGGTCTGCCGGCCGGCCATCGCGTCGCTTCGTCCGCCGATACGGACTGCACGCAGCCCTTTCGGGTTTGCTATGCTCCGCTCGGTGCAGCGCTCCAATGGTCAGGCCATTGGTCCTGTTTTTAGCACCAGATGCGGACCGCAACAAGGTCAATTTTTGATGTTCTGCCTGTTCCACTGCGTTGAAAAACGCCGAGCCGACCGCCGATGCCAATCCAAGTAATTGATAACCAGCGACTTTATCGCCAGATCGCCGACCAGCTTCGGGCGCTCATCGACAGCGGCGAATTTCCTCCGGGCAGCCGCCTGCCGGCCGAACGTGAGCTGGCAAAAATGTTGGGCGTGAGCCGGGCGTCGGTGCGTGAGGCGATGATTGCCCTGGAAGTGATCGGGCTGGTGGACGTCCGCGTGGGCAACGGCGTGCTGGTGTGCGAGCCGCCGGGGAGGGCGCTGACCGATGAGCCGGTGATGACGCAGGTCACCCGGGATCAGTGGAAGGAAGTCGACCCGGAGTTGGGCATCGAGGTGGATTTCAGCGCGGAAATTCCGCCCTTCGCGTTACTTCAGGCGCGCCGTCTGATCGAGCCGGAAGCTGCCGCGCTGGCGGCGCAGAACGCCAGTGACGAGGACCTCGACGCGATCCGCGAGGCTTTCGAGCGCAATAGCCGTGACAACCGCGCGCATTCGCATACGCATCCCGGCGACCGGCTGTTCCATATCCGCATCGCCCAGGCGTCGGGCAATCCGGCCTACGCGCTGATGATCAAGCACCTGCTCGGTCACCAGTACGGCAGCATGTTCCAGCGGCTGCAGGCCCACTACACCTCTGACGACATGCCATTCCGTTCGGAGCACGAACACCGCCTGATCCTCGACGCCCTGCAAAACCGTGACGTTGAGGCTGCCCGCAATGCGATGGCCGCGCACCTGGACGAGGTCATCCGCATATTCAGTCGGGGTGGGGTGTAGCGTTGCGAGACGGCCTGCGCAGATATTCCCGTTAACGCAGTACCTGTAGGAGCGCGCTTGCCCGCGAAGGCGGTGTGTCAAACGATGCAAAGGTCGCAGGCAGATTGCATTCGCGGGCAAGCGCGCTACTACAGTTGTGCGCGGCCGCGGACTTTATCCATCCGTCGACCGCGACACCTCTTCCCACTCCGCAAACTCGGCTTCGAGTTGTGCCAGCTTCTCCCGAACCATCTTCAGCGCATCACTGCCCAGCAACAAATGCGCGGGCGGGTTTTTGCTGTCGATCAGCTTGAGCATGGCTTCTGCCGCCTTGACCGGATCGCCGGGCTGCTTACCGCTGCGTTCAGCACGCGCCTGGCGCACCGGGTCGAAGCTGGCGTCGTAATCGGCGATCTGCCGTGGCGAGCGCTGCATCGAGCGCCCGGCCCAGTCGGTGCGGAACGACCCCGGCGCCACCGCAGTGACGAACACGTTGAACGGTTTGAGCTCCTTGCCCAGCGATTCGGAGATGCCTTCCAGTGCGAACTTGCTGCCGTGGTAGTAGGAAATCCCCGGCAGCGTCATGAACCCGCCCATCGACGTGACGTTGAGAATGTGCCCGCTGCGCCGCTCGCGAAACAACGGCACGAAGGCTTTCATGATTGCGACTGCGCCAAACACGTTGACGTCGAACTGGCGGCGCAACTCCTCCAGCGGTGACTCTTCAAGAATGCCTTCATGGCCGTAGCCAGCGTTATTCACCAGCACGTCGATGGGCCCAAACGCCTTGTCAGTGTCGGCCACCACCCGGCCGATGGCGTCGAAATCGGTGACATCCAGCAGCACGCCGTGGGCGCGGCCCGCTGCCTGTGCTTCAAATGCCTGCACGGCTTGGGAGTTGCGCAGGGTTCCGATCACTACATGACCCGCTGCCAACGCCTGCTGCGCCAGCGCCTGGCCGAAGCCGCTGCTGACACCGGTGATGAAAAGAGTTTTGGTTTTGCTCATTGCGCATATCCTCACGAGGGCGAAAGCCGTTGGTAGAAGACCTCCATCTTAGAAACCTTGCGCGGCAATGCGATGGCCCAGTCCTACGTGATGCTTGCCTGATCCTGCCCCGGTAGCATGCACAACAGCATGGCTTGCCCTAGGGTCTGGGATTGGCCGTGTTTTTGGTCACCAGTCGCAATCCACTCGCCACACTGCCCACGGCCGCAAAGCCGGCACCGATGCTTAACGCCAGCACCGGCCCGTGGCTGCTGGAAATGCCGAAGCTCAGCGCCACCAGAGCGGCGCCAGTCGCCTGACCGATCAAGCGTGCCGTGGCAATCGTGCCGCTGGCCCCGCTGGAGCGCTCCTTGGGGGCGCTGGTCATCAGCGCTTTCTGGTTCGGCGCCTGAAAGAAGCCGAAGCCAATGCCGCACAGCACCATTCGCGCGGTGATCGAGACCACGCTGGCGTCGGCCGGCATGCTCGCCAGCGACAGCATGCCCATACACAACATGGCCAGCCCGATACCGCCCAGCAACCCTGGCGGATACCGGTCGGACATCCGCCCGGCGACCGGCGCGATCATCGCCACCACCACCGACCAGGGCGTCATCAAAAACCCGGTCTGCACCGGGTCGCGACCCAGCGTGGTCTCGAAGAAGAACGGCAGCGAGACAAAGGCCAACCCTTGTGTGGCGAAGGAGCAGAAAGCGGTCAGGGCCGACAGTGCGAACATCGGACGCTTGAGCAGGTCCAGCGGAAACATCGGCGCAGGGTGCCCGGCTTCACGCTTGAGCATCAGCGCGCCGCCCACGAGAAAGATCGCCAGCGCGATTATCACACTGCTCATCGAACCCAGCTGAGCCGCCTGACTCAAGGCGAAAATCAGCGCGCCGAAAGTGATCACGTTGAGCATCGCCGTCAGACGGTCGAAGGGCAGGGAGCCAAGCCGGGTGACAGGCAGGGAGTTCCAGGCAAACGCCAGCGCGAACAGGCCGATGGGCAGGTTGATCGCGAACAGCCATGGCCAGCTCGCCACTGACAGCACCAGCGAGGCAACGGTTGGGCCGATGGAAAACGACGTACCGACAACCAGCGCATTCATGCCCAACCCTCGGCCAAGCCGCTCATGGGGGAAGATCGAGCCGATCAGCGCCGCGTTGACACTCATGATTGCGCTGGCGCCTACGCCTTGCAGCACGCGGGCGATGATCAGCGAGGGCAACGACCAGGCAAGCGCGCACAGCGCCGAGGACACCACGAATAGAATCAACCCGCCCAGGTACACCCGGCGATGGCCGAGCACACCGCCCAGCGCGGCAAACGGCAATAGGGTCGCCACCGCTGCGAGCTGGTAGGCATTGATGATCCAAACCGAGGCTGCGGGTGACGCGTGTAAATCGGCGGCAATGGCGGGGAGGGCGGTATTGGCGATGGCCGTGTCGAGAGTCGCCAGGGCAATGGAGATCAAAATTGCGGCCATGCCGCGAAATTCACGGGGCGTCAGTTTGTTACCGACGCGGGGAGAATCCTCAATGACGGGCTGGACCATTATCGACAACGCTCCGAAATGAAATTCAGGCAGACCTGCGGGCGCAGGCAGAGGCGCGATGGTGCCGTGTTGTTAGCAAGCTACGCAATCAAAGATACGCGATGTGAGCGCAAAGCATATTGCGCCGGCACACGGCAGGAGTGCTGCAGGAATAACAAGGCCCGCATACCACTTTAGGAGCCGGTTTGCTGGCGGATGCCATGTGTCGGTCGCCTTTTTCCTGACTGATTCGACACGTTCGCCAGCAAGCCGGCTCCTACGGATGGGCTAGACAATAAATCCGTAACCGGAACTCAGTAGCAAGCCTTAACTGTCAGCCGTATCAATGTCCTTGTCGACCTCACCGGTTTGCCGCGCCGCTTTGGTCGTGTCCGGTGACTCATGCTCATGGGGCTCGAAATCAGGAGTAAAGCTGTTCTTCTCACCCTCCGCAGCACCGTTGTTTTCCTGCGTCTGCGTTGCATCAGGCGCCTGGCCCTGCGACCCGCTTTGCTGCTGTTTCAACGCATCGTTCTGCGCCAGGCTGCTGTCCGGAGTCTCGGGATTGATCGCCGGGTCATTGCGATTGAGGGATGGATCATTGTTCTGGGTAACCATATGCACCTCTTCTGTCATATCCCGTTCTGGGGACTTAACGATTCGAGGGCAACGGCGGGCAAGGGTTCGATCAAAGTGCTGATTGGCATCGTCTGACAGACTGTTATTGTCAGCGCCGGTCAGCGTCATCGGGTTGCCCAAGCGGGTGACGCGAAGCGTCTGGCACTGCATTGCCACGCAGAGCGCCGGACCGATTCAAAGTTAAGGGCACACAAAAGCTTCCCGGCTAAAGCCAGTCCCACAGGAGTGCGCGGTTCGTTAGTGGGACCGGCTTTAGCCGGGAAAGCCAGTCGCACAGGTGTGCGCGGTGTGTTAGTGGGACCGGCTTCAGCCGGGAAGCTTTTGATCCGCTTGTGATCCGCTCGTGATCCGCTTTTGATCTTCGTACGCAGGAAGTTCAGACGACACCCATCGCGACTTTGGTGCAGGCCGAACGCAGACGACGCGGAGTGGGTCGAGCCGCATGGATGCGGCGAGAGCGCCGTCAGGACATGGATGTCCGTTCGGCGCGGGCCCACGGAGTGTCGTCGGAGTGAGGGAACCCGACGAAGTCGGGCCCAACCGAGAGCAGGCACCCTTGGTTACTTGGGGTGCGTTTTCCAAGTAACTCGCCGAAGGCGAAACAGGTCTGCCCCCAAGCAGACGCTCTTGATCCTGATCTCCAAGCCCCAGCGCTGCTGTCAGATAACGGCGAGAATCGCTGCAGTAACAGCCTCGATATTCCCCTTGTTCAACGCCGCCACACAAATCCGCCCCGTATCCAACGCATAAATCCCGAACTCATTGCGCAAGCGATGAACCTGCGGCGTCGTCAGACCCGAATACGAAAACATCCCCCGCTGGCGCGCCACAAAACTGAAATCCTGCCCCGCCGGGTTATTCGCCAGACGCTGCGTCATCTCCTCACGCATCGCACGAATCCGCTGACGCATCTCGCCCAGCTCCTCCTCCCACTTGCCACGCAACTCAGGGCTGTTCAACACCGTCGCAACGATAGTCGCCCCATGGGTCGGCGGGTTGGAATAGTTCGTGCGGATCACACGCTTGACCTGAGACAAAACGCGAGCCGTTTCCTCTTTCGAATCGGTCACGATCGACAACGCGCCGACCCGCTCGCCGTACAGCGAAAAAGACTTCGAAAATGAGCTCGAAGCGAAGAAAGTCAGGCCGCTGTCGGCAAACAACCGAACCGCCGCCGCGTCTTCCTCGATGCCATCACCGAAGCCCTGATAGGCCATGTCCAGAAACGGCACATGCCCCTTGGCCTTGAGCACCTCAAGCACCTTTTTCCAGTCTTCCAGTGTCAGGTCGACACCGGTCGGGTTATGGCAGCAGGCGTGCAGCACGACGATCGAGCCCGACGGCAGGTTCTGCAGGTCTTCGAGCATGCCGGCGCGGTTCACGTCATGGGTGGCGGCGTCGTAGTAGCGATAGTTCTGCACCGGGAAGCCAGCGGTCTCGAACAGCGCCCGGTGGTTTTCCCAGCTCGGGTCGCTGATCGCCACCACGGCGTCGGGGGACAATTGCTTGAGGAAGTCAGCGCCGATTTTCAGAGCACCCGTGCCGCCGACCGCTTGCACCGTCATCACTCGGCCCGAGGCCAGCAGCGGCGATTCGGCACCGAACAGCAGTGTCTGCACAGCCTTGTCATAGGCGGCGATGCCGTCGATCGGGAGGTAACCGCGTGGCACGTGTTGAGCAACACGATTCTCTTCCGCTTCGACAACGGCGCGCAGCAGCGGAATTTTCCCTTCTTCGTTGCTGTAAACGCCCACACCCAGGTTGACCTTGGTCGTGCGGGTATCGGCGTTGAATGCTTCGTTGAGGCCCAGGATAGGATCGCGTGGTGCCATTTCGACAGCGGAGAACAGGCTCATTGTGCGGGGGCTCTGAGTGAGGAGTGAATGGGTCGCGTCGCTCCAGCCGATTGCACTAGAGCGGTGCACAAACGGGGAGCTAGTATAGAGACCCACGCCGGTGCGGGCGACAGGCCGGGGGCGGTTTTTCAGGGTTTTCGGGAAAAATTTTCGACCGTTAGTCCAGTGCTGCGGACTAATCTGCCATGGCGGCTTGAAAGGCGGGGAGGTCGACTCCACTTGTAGTCCCATCACTTTCTCTTATGTACGTCTTTTCCGTGACGGGATCAGTCGTCCGTGCTCAATTGCGTTGCTGCAGGACTTGTCCCGCGTGTCTGGTCCGACAGCAGCCCGTCCAGAGGTACGTTATGTCCGAGTTTCAACTCGTTACCCGTTTTGAGCCGGCCGGTGATCAACCGGAGGCGATTCGTCAGTTGGTCGAAGGCATCGACGCCGGGCTGTCGCACCAGACGCTGCTGGGTGTGACCGGTTCGGGCAAAACCTTCAGCATCGCCAACGTGATCCAGCAAGTGCAGCGCCCGACCCTCGTGCTGGCGCCGAACAAGACCCTGGCCGCCCAGCTGTATGGCGAGTTCAAGGCCTTCTTCCCCAACAACTCGGTCGAATACTTCGTTTCCTACTACGACTACTACCAGCCGGAAGCCTACGTGCCGTCGTCCGACACCTTCATCGAGAAGGATGCGTCGATCAACGACCACATCGAGCAGATGCGCCTGTCGGCGACCAAAGCGCTGCTGGAGCGCAAGGACTCGATCATCGTCACCACGGTGTCGTGCATTTACGGCCTGGGCAGCCCGGAAACCTATCTGCGCATGGTGCTGCACGTCGATCGCGGCGACAAACTCGACCAGCGCGCGCTGCTGCGTCGCCTGGCCGATCTGCAATACACCCGTAACGACATGGATTTCGCCCGGGCAACGTTCCGGGTGCGCGGCGATGTGATTGATATCTTCCCGGCAGAATCGGACCTCGAAGCGATCCGCATCGAGCTGTTCGACGATGAAGTGGAAAGCCTCTCGGCGTTCGATCCGCTGACCGGTGAAGTCATCCGCAAGCTTCCGCGCTTCACGTTCTACCCGAAAAGCCACTATGTAACGCCGCGCGAAACCCTGCTCGACGCGATGGAAGGCATCAAGGCCGAGCTCAACGAGCGCCTCGAATACCTGCGCGGCGCCAACAAGCTGGTGGAAGCGCAACGCCTGGAGCAACGCACTCGCTTCGATCTGGAGATGATCCTGGAGCTGGGTTACTGCAACGGCATCGAAAACTACTCGCGCTACCTGTCGGGCCGTCCTTCCGGGGCGCCGCCGCCGACGCTGTACGACTACCTGCCCGCTGACGCGCTGTTGGTGATCGACGAGTCCCACGTCAGCGTGCCGCAGGTCGGCGCCATGTATAAGGGCGACCGCTCGCGTAAAGAAACGCTGGTGGAGTACGGCTTCCGCCTACCGTCGGCGCTGGACAACCGGCCGATGCGTTTCGACGAGTGGGAAAACGTCAGCCCGCAGACCATCTTTGTTTCGGCGACGCCGGGCCCCTATGAGGCCGAGCACGCTGGACGTGTGGTCGAGCAGGTCGTGAGGCCTACAGGCCTGGTCGATCCGCAGATCGAGATCCGCCCGGCGTTGACCCAGGTGGACGACCTGCTTTCCGAAATCCACAAGCGCGTGGCGATCGAGGAACGGGTGCTGGTGACTACGCTGACCAAGCGCATGTCCGAAGATTTGACCGATTACCTGGCCGACCACGGCGTCCGTGTGCGTTACCTGCACTCGGACATCGACACCGTCGAACGCGTCGAGATCATCCGCGACCTGCGCCTGGGCACCTTTGATGTGCTGGTGGGGATCAACCTGCTGCGCGAAGGCCTGGACATGCCGGAAGTCTCGCTGGTGGCAATCCTTGATGCCGACAAGGAAGGCTTTCTGCGCTCCGAGCGCTCGCTGATCCAGACCATCGGCCGTGCTGCGCGAAACCTCAACGGCCGCGCGATTCTCTACGCCGACCGTATCACCGGCTCCATGGAGCGTGCGATTGAAGAGACCGATCGTCGCCGCGAGAAACAGATCGCGTTCAACCTGGCCAATGGCATTACGCCGAAAAGCGTAATCAAGGACGTTGCCGACATCATGGAGGGCGCCACTGTCCCTGGCTCGCGCAGCAAGAAGCGCAAGGGTATGGCCAAGGCCGCCGAGGAGAACGCCAAGTACGAAGCCGAACTGCGCTCGCCGAGCGAGATCACCAAGCGCATCCGTCAACTGGAGGAGAAGATGTACCAGTTGGCGCGCGACCTGGAGTTCGAAGCCGCGGCGCAAATGCGCGACGAAATTGGCAAGCTGCGGGAGCGGTTGCTGGCGGTTTAACAGCAGTGGTGAAGATAGTTGCCCCTTGCCCGCATTAGCGTGATGTGGGGAAAGGTGCGGCTGCCGTCGATGCGGGCTGGGGGTTCGTGGGTGCTGGCGGTCTAGACGTACAGGCTGCTCAGGGTGTTGCGCTGTTGTTGCAGCAGGCGCAGGCCGTCCCATGTTAAAACCGTTTGGCCAAGCAATTGGCCTGTTGGTCGTGTTCGCGTTTGCCGATGCGTCGGCCCAGTGGGTCGTAGTTCATGCGCACGACGTGGCCATTGCTCAGCGTAATTGCCTTGCCCCACGCTCCACTTTCTAAGTGCTATGACAAATAAGTGCTGCACTCTTGAAATCCGAGAGTTTCAACCAAGGCGCTAAAATGCCAGCTCCCTCCGCTTGCTCTCAGAAGTAATCTGCCTGCCTCTTGGGTTATGAAAAAATGGGAATAAGAAATATTACGCCAGTTTTTTATAGATAGGTCAGTTGCATTGCTGCCGAAGAGTTTAATCACGATTCATCATAATTATGTCCGTGAGCTCCCCATTTGGGTATTTCGATGGAAGGCTTCTGCATGGTGTGCAGGTTAATGCTAAACCTGCCTTCGACATCAAGCCCTAGTTGGCCGATCAGGATCTTCTCTTTAAGTCCATCAGAAAATATTTCTTTCAAAAACAAGTTGTTATTGATGTGGTCTAGAATATTCATTTCCAGCTCCTAGAAGTTATATTTCGTCGAGGAGAAAGGTTGTTTGCCAATGTCCTCGCACAACGAACTTCCGCTTTTATCGGTGCCCGTTTTTATCATCGCGACGCCGACTATCACTACAACTACCGCGCCTGACACACATGCCACGACGGTGCCGGTCGCCACCGTAATTGCCTTCCCGCCACCACGGCAGCCGGCGCTAGGGCAGTGATCGCCAAGTTAGTCGCGATCTCAAGCACACCTCCGAGAATCCCAGCCATCATCGAAGTGTGTGAAAGGGCGTATCCCAGGCGGGCGACGTAGAGAGGGTGAAATATTTAATCGAAGACCGAAGGATTCAGCTGCTGGTTGGTTTACTCGTAAACCCACAGCTCTTCAAAAACATAGCTGTCGTCGAAGTCATCAGTCAGCCGTTCAAAATCATCAAGTTCATTTGGAAGCGAGAGCCCGACCCCTCCTATCCGGTCTACTTGGACAAACCCTGACCATGCCACCTGACTAGAAGTATTTTTTATGACGTCCGCGACTGTCATTCCCGGCCATATTTTCTTCTGGAAGCTGCCTTTAAAATTTGAGTTGCAGGACAAGGAAGATATCAACCCATCATCACCATGATATGCAGTAATCAGCCCACCATTTATGGTCGTGCGATTTATGGTTTTATCAATCAGATAGGTGTTTGATAGACGAGCAATCACATCATCGATTTGCTCTCCTATGGAAATTCCGCCGAGAGACTTTCCCGGAGTAATTGTCGTGGTGATGTCCATTGGTATTTCCTAATTAGGTGCATTCATAAGAGTTCCGTCGACGAAGACGGGGCTATCGACTACTCGCTCGTATCGATAGAAGCCCGTAGGCGCAATGCGACCCTGAACCTCGCCATTCCTGTAAACCTTCCAATAGCTGGTTCCATGTGTCCCGCCGCCTGGATGGTAATCTAGGACGTCAGTCGTCCCACGCTTGGTCGTCCTTGTAAATTGAGTGTGTTGGGTCTTGTTGGTATTCAGATTAGTTATGCTCTTCGTGTAACCCTTGCCTAGAAGCATGGTTTCTACTTGTTGAGGCGTTTTCCCAGAAAGTTTGCTGACCCAACGGGTGGCAATGTTGCTTCTTTTGTTGAATGCTTTGGTGCATGTAAATCCTAATACATCCACCCAGTCAACCGGATTCGGCGCGTACTGATAGAGATTAATCCCACCCGCCAGCCCAATAGGGTCCGGCGTCGTGAACCGTCCCACATCCGGGTCATAAAACCTGAAGGTGTTGTAGTGCAGTCCGGTCTCGCGATCAAGGTATTGGCCCTGAAATCTAAGATTCTGTTCCTCGATGAAGTACGGCTCGCGAACCTCTTCGGCGGTGTTGCCCCAGACCTGGTAACGGGCGTGCCATACGACATGGCCGTCAGATTCGGTCAGTTGTTCGGGCAGGCCGTTAAGGTCGTTGTGGTAGTAACGAATTTTTTGCAGGGCGCCGCTTCCGTCGATGCGGGCGAGGGGCTCGTGGCTGCCGTCGGCGTACACATACAGGCTGGTCAGGCTGTTGCGCTGTTCGTGCAGCAGGCGCAGGCCGTTCCAGGTGAAGCGAGTTTCGCTGATCAGTTGGCCGTATTGATCGTGTGCGCGTTTGCCGATGCGTCGGCCCAGTGGGTCGTAAGTCATGCGCACAACGTGGCCGTTCGGGTTGCGCACTTCGATCAGGCGGCTGTCGGCGTCGTAGGCAAACCGTTGGGTACCGTGCCGGGCACTGCGCTTTTCGATCATCCGCCCGAAGCCGTCGTAGCGATAACGCTTGTCCTGATACCTGAGCAGTCGGTTGTGCACGACCCGCCCGGCGCGGGATTGCGGGCCGTCGAGCAGGTTGGCCGCGGCGTCGTAGGCGAAGGTTTCGCTGTGGCCCTGAAGGCTGTCCTGACTGGCCATGATCCGCGCCGTCGCGTCGTAGTGCAGCAGCGTTCGCTGGTCACGCTGGCGGTTGCGATGCAGTCGTCCGATCAGGTTGTCGGCGGGATCGTATTCAAATTCCTTGCTCGATTCGGCAGGCAGTTGCGGCGGTTGATGAGTAGCCCGACGCAACCGGGAACGCAGACGCCCGGTGCGGTCGTACTGACTGCGCGTGCTGATCTGTCCCTGGCTGCGCAGCACTTCGCGATGCAGACGATCACGTTGGAAGTCGCTGATGACCTGCCCGTCTAGATTGATCTGGTGCAGATGGCCGCTGCCGTAATGCAGGCGATTGAGCCACCGACCATCAGGCAGTAGCGTTTGAGTCAGGTTGCCGAGTTCGTCGTAGTGATGCTGCAACGCGCCAGCCGCCGAGTGCTGGCTGACCAACTGGCCCATTGCGTCCTGTTGCTAATGTCCTCATCTAATGAACTCGTCCCCTTGTCGGCGCTGTCTTGCTCATCGCAACGCCGACAAATCACTCAAAGCACCGCCTCCACGGTACCCGCGACCACACCGTCGAGGATGTCAGCCGTCAAGGCGTGAAAAAGGCGTCGCTTAGGCCAGCTGCGTAAAGGGAATCAGCCATATGCTCAAAAAATTTCTTTGAGCTTGTTGAGCGCAGAGATCAGATCTGCGAGAGCTGGGTCGTTGGTATCGATTCGAATCTTTAGCGGCTCCAGCCATTCGTATATATAGAGATAAATGGTTTTGAGAAAGTCTTGCAGAGGTAGAACTATCGTTGCGTTTTTTTCCTCAACGACAAGGTTCTGTCCGCTCCTCGTTAAGGTCAGACTAAATGACGAGTCGGCGGCGATTATTTTGTGAGCGCTTTCTGATTCGCTTTTCGTGACCGCGCCTAACATCTCTAAGAAGTCGCTCATAAAAATGAAGATCATCATGGATTGACTAGGCGTTCTCCCGGCGGAGGTGATGGTCACTCCGTTATGGCTTAGCGAGAAGTCCCCCAGTTCAAAGCCGCTGAGTTGATCATCGATGGGTAACAAGGTGATTTTGATTTCCATGACTCAAGGGCCTGTTATAGCGGGAAACATTGTCATAACAGAGTTGTCCTTTGTATCTACGACTAACTTTACAAGGTCCTTTCTGCCGTTGACCGCAATCGTCTTCTCAATAGTCTGAATTTGCTTCTTTGAGTCCGGGGTTGCGCGGCGGCCTTTAGCTACGACCCTGTTGTCATGAGTAATTCATCATAGGTGCCATGGTGTCTGCCCGCTGGGAAGCTTTGATTTAAGACGGCTTGATTTTCTGATAAATTTCATGCTCTCCTGTAATGTCGAACACGTAGTCGTATGTGGATAGTATGTATCTATCTTCAACATCTGCATCTGTGATTTTGTCAAAACTCGATGATGTGTACTTTTCATATGGATAGTCATCGATTTTATAAATACATAGTTTTTTGATTTTCGTAAAACTTATCGTCATATCAACGGGCGGCACGTCCAATACTGCAGGTATGCAAGCCGCGAGTGAGAGCGAGCATCTAATTGTCGCGGTAAAGGGCATGAATGTAATGGTGTGATTTTTTATAATAAGCGCGTTTCGACCGTAAATTACGCCGTAGGATGTGTTGACTGGTGTGGTTTTCACTTATGCACATCCTCGAATTTTTAGAGATTTTCCGCCGTTTTTTGTTGTGAATCTTCGGTCAAGTTTTATTTCATTTAGCTCTGCAGCGCTGGCCCATCGCGAAGGAATTTTCGGTACTCCAGCTTCTTTGGCGGCATAAAGCCTCTGTTGTCCAGGCTAAATATAGAGTCTTTGTGTGCGCCTTGCGCTATTAGTCGCTCTTGAGTCTGCATGGGAAGGTCGCCTAACCTGACTTTGCGAATCGGTTCAACTTGATTGTTATATTCGGGAGTGTTCATGAGTTTGTGCTTTAGTTCATTTACATTTCTGCCGTCATCGAATACCGGATTTATATCATCCTGAGAAAACAGCACTGTTTTTGGACTAACTGGCGCCCGTCCTAATGGATCCACCCACCCAACCGGATTCGGCGCGTACTGATAGAGATTTATCCCACCTAGCAACCCAATAGGGTCCGGCGTCGTGAACCTTCCCACATCCGGGTCGTAAAACCTGAAGGTGTTGTAGTGCAGTCCGGTCTCGCGATCAAGGTACTGGCCTTGAAATCTGAGATTCTGTTCCTCGATGAAGTACGGCTCGCGGACCTCTTCGGCGGTGTTTCCCCAGACCTGATAACGCGCGTGCCACACGACATGGCCGTCAGGTTCGGTGAGTTGTTCGGGCAGGCCGTTAAGGTCGTTGTGGTAGTAACGAATTTTTTGCAGGGCGCCGCTTCCGTCGATGCGGGCGAGGGGCTCGTGGCTGCCGTCGGCGTACACATACAGGCTGATCAGGCTGTTGCGCTGTTCGTGCAGCAGGCGCAGGCCGTCCCAGGTGAAGACCGTTTCGCCGAGCGATTGGCCGTGTTGATCGTGTTGGCGTTTGCCGATGCGTCGGCCCAGTGGGTCGTAAGTCATGCGCACGACGTGGCCATTGCTCAGCGTAATTGCCTTGCCCCACGCTCCAATTTTCTAAAGGCTATGACAAATAAGTGCTGCACTCTTGAAATCCGAGAGTTTCAACCAAGGCGCTAAAATGCCAGTTTCCTTCGCCTGCTCTCAAATGTAATCTGCCATCCTCTTGGGTTACGAAAAAATGGGAGTAAGAAATATTACGCCAGTTTTTTATAGATAGGTCAGTTGCATTGCTGCCGAGGAGTTTGATCACGATTACATCATAATTATGTCCGTGAGCTCCCCATTTGGGTATTTCGATTGAAGGCTTCTGCATAGTGTGCAGGTTAATGCTAAACCTACCTTCGACATCAAGCCCTAGTTGGCCGATCAGGATCTTCTCTTTGAGTCCATCAGAAAATATTTTTTTTAAAAACAAGTTGTTATTTATGTGGTCTAGAATATTCATTCCCAACTCCTAAAAATTATAATGCCCGTGAGTTCCAGGAACATAACCTGTCCCTACGTTCTCTATTGGCCTTACGTTGAAGTGGGGTTCTCCGCCATGTCCCGGTGTCGCTTTTGCATGACCTAGGCTGTGTTCCTGGATAACAATGGTCTCTCCGCGATTGTTTAAATAATAGTACTGCCTAGTTTTTAATGGCACTCCATTTTGAATAATCACATTTTTATCTCCATCCATTAGCTCAGGTCGCGTTAAGTTAGATGGTTTCTGGTTCACTGGAATCCCAGCATCCCGCTTAGCCTGCCTGAACGCATCTCGCCGGCTCTTCGCTTGATAAGAGGTTTTTTTGTTGGGTGTACAGCTTAAACCGAGGGCATCCACCCACCCAGCCGGATTCGGCGCGTACTGATAGAGATTTATCCCACCCAGCAACCCAATAGGGTCCGGCGTCGTAAACCTTCCCACATCCGGGTCGTAGAACCTGAAGGTGTTGTAGTGCAGTCCGGTCTCGCGATCAAGGTACTGGCCTTGAAATCTGAGATTCTGTTCCTCGATGAAGTACGGCTCGCGGACCTCTTCGGCGGTGTTTCCCCACACCCGATAACGGGCGTTCCAAACGACATGGCCGTCAGATTCGGTCAGTTGCTCGGGCAGGCCGTTGAGGTCGTTGTGGTAGTAACGAATTTTTTGCAGGGCGCCGCTTCCGTCGATGCGGGCGAGGGGCTCGTGGCTACCATCGGCGTACACATACAGGCTGGTCAGGCTGTTGCGCTGTTCGTGCAGCAGGCGCAGGCCGTCCCAGGTGAAGACCGTTTCGCCGAGCAATTGGCCGTGTTGATCGTGTTCGCGTTTGCCGATGCGTCGGCCCAACGGGTCGTAAGTCATGCGCACAACGTGGCCGTTCGGGTTGCGCACTTCGATCAGGCGGCTGTCGGCGTCGTAGGCAAACCGTTGGGTGCCGTGCCGGGCACTGCGCTTTTCGATCATCCGCCCGAAGCCGTCGTAGCGATAACGCTTGTCCTGATACGTCAGCAGTCTGTTGTGCACCACGCGCCCGGCGCGGGATTGCGGGCCGTCGAGCAGGTTGGCCGCGGCGTCGTAGGCGAAGGTTTCGCTGTGGCCCTGAGGGCTGTCCTGACTGGCCATGATCCGCGCCGTCGCGTCGTAGTGCAGCAGCGTTCGCTGATCACGCTGGCGGTTGCGATGCAGTCGTCCGATCAGGTTGTCGGCGGGGTCGTATTCAAATTCCTTGCTCGATTCGGCAGGCAGTTGCGGCGGTTGATGAGTAGCCCGACGCAACCGGGAACGCAGACGCCCGGTGCGGTCGTATTGACTGCGCGTGCTGATCTGTCCCTGGCTGCGCAGCACTTCGCGATGCAGACGATCACGTTCGAAGTCGCTGATGACGAGGCCATCGAGGTTGATCTGGTGCAGATGACCGCTGCCGTAATGCAGGCGATTTAGCCACCGACCATCAGACAGTAGCGTTTGAGTCAGGTTGCCGAGTTCGTCGTAGTGATGCTGCAACGCGCCAGCCGCCGAGTGCTCGCTGAGCAACTGACCCATCGGGTCGTAGGCAAATCCCAGCTTTTGTTGGTGGCCCAATTCATCGGTAAACGCGACCTCAATCAGTTGATCCAGCGGGTCATAACGGTACTCAGTGCGCCCGTCGGCAGTGACTTTTGCGATCAGGCGGCCCACTCCGTCGCGTTCCAGTAAATGAACACTCGAAGCCGCAACGCGCTGGTTTTCATCGGGCGCAGGCAGCTGTTCCATGCGAACCGGGTGACTCAGCGCGTCGTAGCCATAACGCCGCTGGCTGCCATCCAGATCTTGCTGCGTTATCAGCCGATCAGCGGCATCCCAGACAAAGCGATAACTCTCGCCATTCTCGTTGGTCAGCGCCTGCAACCGGCCGAAGGCGTCGTAGCTGAACTGCACTTGGCGCTTGTGCGCGTCGAGGCGTTGCCGTACCTGACCCCGGCGGTCGTATTCATAGCTTGTGGTATCGCCGGACGGGTCGGTATAACCGGTGAGCAATCCGCTGGCATCACGCGAGTAATGTTCAGCCCTACCATCCGCCAGCTGACTGCGCAGCAGCCACCCTTGGGCGTTGTGCTGATAAAGCGTGCGCTCGCCCAGCGCGTCGGTGATGCCCTGCAGGTAACCGCGTTGGTCGTAGCTGAAGGCCGTAGGATAACCCGAGCAATCCACGTGCTGAATCAACTGGCCGAATTCATTCCAGCGCAGCTGTTTGCGCTTGCCGATGGCGTCGATGATTTCGATCACCTGGCCGCGCGCGTCGTAGCCATAGCGCGTGACATGCCCCAGCGGGTTGGTCTCCTGAGTGCAATTGCCACGCGGGTCGTAGCGGTATTGCCAACTGTTGCCGGCGGCGTTGGTTTCAACCAGGGGCAACGACCAGTGCTCCAGCCAGACCGTGGAATCACTGCGTCCAAGCGGATCCTCGGTGGCACTGAGATTGCCAGCGTCGTCGTAACTGTACGACCACTTGCCGCCTTGTGGATCGACAGCAGAGAGCAACTGACGCTCGTCGTTCCAGGTAAACTCCCAGGTCTGGCCAAGATTGTCGGTGTACCCAATGATCTGATGCTGACTGTTCCACAGCCGCGTGCTGCGCCGGTTCAGGCTGTCGGTGATCTGCGTGCTGCCAGCGTCCAGGTCGTAGTCGAAGCGGTACTCATCGCCTTCGTCAGTCCAGTGACGAACCACGCGCCATTCGAGCCCATCAATCAGCATCCATTGATAAAAACAGCGCAAGCCGGTCGGCAGTTGATGCTCGACCATGCGCCGCCTGCTGTCGTAGGCAAAACGTCGCTGTACCGTGCCAGAGATATCGCGAACCTCGGCCAGGTCGCCGACAGCGTCGTAGGCATAGCTCGCCAGAGCTTCCCGGGTCCGATCGCTGAACACGCGCTCGACACGTTCAACTCGTCCTGGCCATTGCGCCGAATACGCCAGCGATACGCATAACGCATCAAACGTATCGCGCAGTTGAGCCAGCCGACCTTGCGCGTCGTAATCCAGATAAATGCGGTTGTCGTTGCGGTCACCCAACTGAGTCAGGCGCAGCAACGAAGAAACCCCTGGCGTCGGCTCGAACAGCCGATAGATCCCGTCCTCGCTCTCGATCAGCAACTGACCATTGCCATGCCGTTTCACGGCCAACCCTTCGCCTGCGCTGAATACCGCGCCGCCAAGCGGGATCGCCCCCATGTCGATGCTGCGCGCCTGCTCATCGATGTAGATCAGCCGTTCGCCGCCCTGCGGATGGGCTTCGATGTTCACGCTGACCTCGAATGCCACGCTCCAGCCCGTGCCGAACAGGCCATCGCTGCGCTCATCACGGCTGCTGTAAAAGCGCTGCCACTCAATGGGCAGGATGCCCGGCAGCACGAAGTCCAGCTCTTCAACGCCGCCCAGAACCTTGGCGCCGGTCGCGGCGTGGACCGGATTTGGTGAACCGGCGATGGCATTGGTCAGCGCACCCATGGCCGAACTGACGACAAAAGCATTCACGCCGCTGAGCAGCATGCACGGCAGGTTGCTGAGGAACTTGCCCTTGCTGCCCTTGAGCATCATCAGCGCGGTGATCGCCAGGCCAACCCCGGGCGTCTTGCCGCTGCGGATTTCCCGCACCACCACCTTGCCGCCGCCGATGCGCACGTTGGGCGATATCAGCCCCGAGGACACGACTGTCGCGTCGCACGTACTGCGGTCGCCGCTGCGCACGGCGGGCTGGCCATTGATGGTGACCTTGTCCGAACCTTCGGCAAGCATCTGGGGTGGCATCGGCGGGTGCCGCGTGCAGAGCACCAGGTCCAGCGGCTTGGGCACGACGCCCGGGCCCGGCGTCGCGACGGTGGGGCGCCACATCTGTGCGAAGAACCCCTTGGCCATATCGAGAAAGCCCGGTTCCTCCTGGGATTCGTGCCCCTCGGCTTCTGCAATGTCAGGTGAGCCCGCTGGCATCTGCTTCGAGGGCACGCTCCCTGCCGCGCGCGCGGCGGGAATGCCGTTGATGAACGTGTCGGTGGAGCCCGTCGAAATATTCGCCTGAGGCGTGGGCGGTAACAGGCCGTTGGCGATGTCCTCGCACAACGAACCGAGGCCCTTGTCGGCCCCGGTCTTGCTCATCACCACACCGACAACCAGTCCGACCACCGCGCCCAGCACGCAGGCGCCGATGCCGCCGGTGGCCACCGTAATTCCTGTCGCCGCGACCACCGCAGCGGTAGCCAGTGCGCCGATGGCAACGTTGGCAGCCACCTCCAGCACGCCCCCGAGAATGTCGGCCATCATTGAGGTGTGCGACAACGCATCGCCCACCCGAGCGGCCCAGAGTGCGTCAGACATTCCTTGTCCTGCTATTTGAGAAACGGCGTAATCTAAACGCTTTGAGCTGCGTTGTCTGAACTCAGAAACAAAAAAGGAGCAGGGTCGGCGCTTTTCAGAAGTGGACTACAACACTGTCCCTTCATTTCTACGGATTGGAAAAAGATGCTTGATGAACTCGGCATCTTCCGGTTCGCTGGCCAGCCCGTCCACTGGGCAAAAACGGCCAGGGCGATCAGCACGACCACATCGTCGCGATCATGGCCGGCCATGATCGCGCAGCATTCGCTGGAAGACTCTGTTAATTCGTTCCCGGCGGGGAGGGCGGGGCCGCCAGTCCTTGCATTGTCACGATTCTGCGGCCCGTCAAGCACCGACGCTGGAGCCGCGCAGGCCGCGCCTGTTAAGATTCGCGGCTTGTTCGACCTATTCGGGATTTTCCATGACCACCGTTCGCACCCGCATCGCGCCATCGCCCACCGGCGACCCTCACGTTGGCACGGCTTACATCGCGCTGTTCAATTATTGCTTCGCCAAACAGCACGGCGGCGAATTCATCCTGCGCATCGAAGACACCGATCAACTGCGCTCGACCCGCGAGTCCGAACAACAGATTTTCGACGCTTTGCGCTGGCTCGGCATCGAGTGGAGCGAAGGGCCTGACGTCGGCGGCCCCCACGGCCCGTATCGCCAGAGCGAACGCGGCGATATCTACAAACAATACGTGCAGCAACTGGTTGATGCCGGCCATGCCTTCCCGTGCTTCTGCACCGCCGAAGAGCTTGACCAGATGCGCGCCGAGCAGATGGCCCGTGGTGAAACCCCGCGTTATGACGGCCGCGCGCTGCTGCTTCCCAAAGAAGAAGTCGAGCGTCGCCTGGCTGCAGGCGAGCCCCATGTGATCCGCATGAAGGTGCCGAGTGAAGGCGTGTGCGTGGTGCCGGACATGCTGCGCGGCGACGTCGAAATCCCGTGGGACCGCATGGACATGCAGGTCCTGATGAAAACCGACGGGCTGCCGACCTACTTCCTGGCCAACGTCGTCGACGACCATCTGATGGGCATCACCCACGTCCTGCGCGGCGAAGAGTGGCTGCCGTCGGCGCCCAAGCTGATTCTGCTGTATGAGTACTTCGGCTGGGACAAGCCGGCGCTGTGCTACATGCCGCTGCTGCGCAATCCCGACAAGAGCAAGCTCTCCAAGCGCAAGAACCCGACCTCGGTAACGTTCTACGAGCGCATGGGCTTCATGCCCGAGGCGATGCTCAACTACCTGGGCCGCATGGGCTGGTCGATGCCCGATGAGCGCGAGAAGTTCTCGCTGGACGAAATGGTCGAGCACTTCGACCTGAGCCGTGTGTCGCTGGGCGGGCCGATTTTCGACATCGAGAAGCTGTCGTGGCTCAACGGCCAATGGCTGCGTGAGCTGCCGGTGGAGGAGTTCGCCAGCCGCGTGCAGACGTGGGCGTTCAACAGTGACTACATGATGAAGATCGCACCCCACGTGCAGGGCCGCGTCGAAACCTTCAGCCAGATTGCGCCGCTGGGCGGCTTCTTCTTTGCCGGCGGTGTGACCCCGGACGCCAAGTTGTTCGAGCACAAGAAGCTTTCGCCAGAGCAGGTGCGTCAGGTCATTCAGCTGATCCTGTGGAAGCTCGAATCGCTGCGCCAGTGGGAAAAGGACAGAATCACCGGTTGCATCCAGGCGGTGGTCGAGCACCTGGAGCTCAAGCTGCGCGACGCCATGCCATTGATGTTCGCGGCCATCACCGGTCAGGCGAACTCGGTATCGGTCACTGACGCGATGGAAATTCTGGGCCCGGACCTGACCCGCTTCCGTCTGCGCCAGGCGCTGGACCTGCTCGGCGGCGTGTCGAAAAAAGAGAACAAAGAGTGGGAGAAAGTGCTCGGCGCCATTGGCTGACCGCGCCGTGGCCGCTGCGCAAGTTGCAGTGGCCGATCTTCGGGGGCATTTTCCGGGTGGCGGTAAGTGATTGTTATCCCGGAAAATTCTTTTGGAATTGTTTTAAAAAGAGTTTGACAGCTTTCCGGGTCGCACTTAATATGCGCCCCGTCCACACGGCAACGCAGACACACGCGGTAACGCGGCGTCATCTGCAAGTGTATTGTGGGGCTATAGCTCAGCTGGGAGAGCGCCTGCATGGCATGCAGGAGGTCAGCGGTTCGATCCCGCTTAGCTCCACCAAATTAGAAGCTGCAAGGTATGCGTCACCGCCTCGAAGCTTGTACTGCTTCGGAACCAGCACCGATTCAGTACGCAAGGGTTACGTCCCCTTCGTCTAGTGGCCTAGGACACCGCCCTTTCACGGCGGTAACAGGGGTTCGAGTCCCCTAGGGGACGCCAGTTTTACCGAGTGATGCGCTGTTTAGGCTGATCTCCGCCGAGAGGCGTAAAACCGGGGCTATAGCTCAGCTGGGAGAGCGCCTGCATGGCATGCAGGAGGTCAGCGGTTCGATCCCGCTTAGCTCCACCAATTTCGCCAGGGTTTGTCATTGTTTCGCGACAAACCTGACTGAAGGTTTTGCGTCCCCTTCGTCTAGTGGCCTAGGACACCGCCCTTTCACGGCGGTAACAGGGGTTCGAGTCCCCTAGGGGACGCCACGATTTCTCGCTCTGCGAGACCAAGGGTCATTCGATTATTGAATGGCCCTTTTGTTTTTTCGGACCTGCCGTTCTGCGTGCGTCCAGCTTCTTGTCCCTCTTTGTACTGCCCCGCTGCGTGCGCACCTCACCTGTCGTCCATCTCAAAAGCCGGAATCGTCCTTGCCAATGCAAATGATGAAGATAATATTATCGTCATCATCCGGGAGGCGGACATGAACGATAAAAAAGCACTCACCCGAGAACGCATTCTCACTGCTGCCAGCACTGCGCTCATTGCCCGTGGGCCGATTGAACCCAGCGTGAGCGAGATCATGGGCGCTGCCGGGCTGACCGTGGGCGGTTTCTACGCCCATTTCGACAGCAAGGAAGCGCTGATGCTTGAAGCGTTCAGCCAGTTGCTGGCTGAGCGCCGCCAGATGGTCGCAAGTATCGACGATCGACTGCCGGGCGAGGAGCGGCGCGCGCTGTTGGCGGCGTTTTACCTGTCGCGCAGGCACCGTGACGCTCAAGGGCACGCGTGCCCGCTGCCGACGGCGATAGGGGAGATGACGCGGTTATCCGAAGATTTTCGCGACGCTTTGTCGGAGCATGTCGAGCTAATGGTGGCGCAGCTCGCCGCCAGCCCTGAAGAGGCCGACAAGACCCTGGCCGATATCGCCTTGATGGTCGGTGGTCTGGCGCTCGCCAGAGCCCTGGGGCCCAGCGAACTGTCAGATCGAGTGCTCAGGGCGGCCAAATCAGCGGTGCTCTGAGGCGCACAGCGCCACTGTGGGGCCGGCCTCAGCCGGGAAGAGGCCAGCGCATTCACCCTCAATTTGGCGGTGTGACGGCAGGCACCTTCGATTTGGCGGTGTGACATCCGACGCCTTCCCGGCTAAAGCCGGTCCCACCGAATGCGCGCGGTGCGTTAGTGGGACCGGCTTCAGCCGGGAAGAGGCCCGTGTGAACACCCCGTGAGTCCGGCGAAGCAAGACCGTCATCGGTTTGTCCGCTGCTTTTGATTACACTGCCCGCACGATCAAGTGAAAAGGGCAGGGAAGAGATGGTCTGGGATCTGGCAACGCCGTTTGTGATTGACCTGCAGGTCGGCGAAGAGGACATCGACGGACTGGGCCACGCCAATAATGCCGTCTACGTCACCTGGCTTGAACGCTGTGCATGGCGGCATTCTCAGCAGTTGGGTCTGGACCTGAGCGAGTACCGGCGGCTCGACCGGGCGATGGCCGTGGTGCGGCATGAGATCGACTACCTGGCCAGCGCCTATCAGGACGATGAATTGCAACTGGCCACCTGGATCGTGGACTGGGATCAGCGCTTGAAGATGACCCGGCGCTTTCAGCTCAAACGGCCCAGTGACGGCGTCACGCTGCTGCGCGCGCAAACCACTTTTGTCTGCATTGAACTGTCGTCGGGCAAGCCCAAGCGCATGCCTGTCGAGTTCATCGACGGATACGCTCGCGGGCTACACGGCGCAGTCACCTGACGTCCGGCGCGCGTAAACCGTATCCAATCCGCCGGCCTCTGCGTAAACTGCCGGACTTTTTTTCGAGTGTGACCCATGCAAATTGCTCTGGCGCCCATGGAAGGTCTGGTCGACGACATCCTGCGCGACGTGCTGACTCAGGTCGGCGGTATCGACTGGTGCGTCACCGAATTCATTCGGGTGACTGAACGCCTGCTGCCGGAGCATTACTTCCACAAACTCGCTTCTGAACTGCTGCAGGGCTCGAAAACCCGCGCCGGCGTTCCGCTTCGCGTGCAACTGCTGGGTTCGGATCCGGTGTGCCTGGCCGAGAACGCAGCCTTTGCGGCCGAGCTGGGCGCGCCGGTCATTGATCTGAACTTCGGTTGCCCCGCCAAGACCGTCAACAAGTCCCGGGGCGGCGCGGTGTTGCTCAAGGAACCGGAGCTGCTGCACGACATCCTCAGCCATGTCCGCCGTGCCGTGCCCGCGCACATTCCGGTCACCGCCAAGATGCGCCTGGGCTACGACAGCACCGAACCGGCGCTGGACTGCGCGCGTGCGCTGGAAGCCGGCGGCGCCGAGCACATTGTGGTTCACGCCCGCACCAAGGTTGACGGCTACAAACCGCCTGCGCACTGGGAGTGGATCGGCAAGATTCAGGACGTGGTTAAAATCCCGATCATCGCCAATGGCGAAATCTGGACCGTTGAGGACTGGCGACGCTGCCGCGAGATCTGCGGAGCCCGCGACATCATGATCGGTCGCGGTCTGGTGGCGCGCCCTGACCTGGGCCGACAGATTGCCGCTGCGCAAGCCGGACGCGAGGTGGTGGCCATGACGTGGGCTGAATTGCAGCCGCTCTTGCGTGATTTCTGGCTGCAGGCGATGGCCAAGATGACCCGCGTTCAGGCACCGGGCCGGCTCAAGCAGTGGGTGGTGTTGCTGACCAAGAGCTACCCGGAAGCCACCGTGCTTTTTGACGCGTTACGCCGTGAAACCGACTGCGAGCGGATCAGCCTGATGCTGGGTGTGAAGGTGTCGGAAGCTGCCTGAAAATTTTTTTTGAAGGACTCTTGAAACGTAAATGGCCGTCCCTATTTTGGGATTACGCGATGCCGAAGTCGGGTCGCGGAGATAACCACTTGCTGATTTATCAGGAGATTTTCAAATGACTACTGCATTTTCCCTGGCTCCACTGTTCCGTCACTCGGTTGGCTTTGACCGCTTCAACGATCTGTTCGAATCGGCGGCCCGCAACGAGTCGGCCAGCAGCTATCCTCCCTACAACGTCGAGAAACACGCTGACGACCAATACCGCATTGTCATCGCGGCGGCGGGTTTCCAGGAGGAAGATCTGGAGCTGCAAGTCGAGAAGGGCGTGCTGACCGTCACTGGCAGCAAGCGCGAGAACACGGCAGAAGGCGTGACCTTCCTGCATCAGGGCATCGCCCAGCGTGCCTTCAAGCTGTCGTTCCGCCTGGCTGACCACATCGAGGTCAAAAATGCTGCTTTGGCCAACGGCCTGCTGAACATTGACCTGCTGCGTCTGGTGCCTGAAGAAGCCAAGCCAAAACGCATCGAAATCAATGCCCAGAAAGCGCTGGCTCACTGATACCGAGTCAGACAAGAAGGCGCCCTGCGGGGCGCCTTTTTTTTGCGCGTTCAGCCACGAATCACCATGCACGCAACCAATGTCGTGGCGCGCTTGCCCGCGTATGCAGGGCGTCAGGCGATTGATTCTTCATAGGCAAAATGCCTTCGCGGGCAAGCGCGCTCCTACAGTGGGTCTGTGCAATGGCCATGATTCTTGGCGCGGATAAGGTCCGTAGGAGCCGGCTTGCTGGCGAACGCATCAGGTCAGGCGGTTAATTCCTCGCAGGCAAAATGCCTTCGCGGGCAAGCGCGCTCCTACACTGGATCTGCGTATCGCCTACGAATTGGGGCCCGGATGAGGTCCGTAGGAGATCCCCCGTCGTCCAGACGCCGCGCTGTCGCGCAGCAAACATGGGTGCGTCTACGCTTAGACGTGCCCACGGGAAAGAGACCGTAGCCCGCACTGGTGTGTAAGCACCCGAGTAGGAGAGTGGTCCGCATGGCATCGGCGTGAAGTCATTGTCGGCACAGGGAATCTGTGACCACGTATGGGAGAGTGAATCCCTTAGCCGCCATGCACCCCGTGTGCCTTAAAGTTGATGGGACATTTACCAAGATCGGAAGACCTTGCGGCCTGCCTCGCATCACTGCGCGCCAATGCTAACGGCCGTTAAAAAACTCGGAAAATTATGAATTAAATCAGTAGCTTGTATTTTGTTTGATGGGAGCCGGCTTGCTGGCGAACCCATCAGGTCAGGCGGTTAATTCGTCACAGGCAAAATGCCTTCGCGGGCAAGCGCGCTCCTACAACGGATCTGCGTATCGCCTACGAATTAGGGCCCGGATGAGGTCCGTAGGAGCCGGCTTGCTGGCGAACGCGAACGCATCAGGTCAGGCGACTAATTCCTCACAGGCAAAATGCCTTCGCGGGCAAGCGCGCTCCTGCCATGGGCCTGTACAAGGCACACAACTTTCGGCGTGCATAAGGCGTTTACGGTTGTTCCGGCTGTGCCATCTGCGCATCAAGCAATGCCATGAACGCACGCGCTGCGTTGGACAACGTGCGCTCGGTGTGGACGATATAGCCCAACTGCCTGCGCAGCTGGATGCCCGGCAGAGGGATCGGCGTGACCTGTTCGTCCAGCATGGTGCGGGGCAGTACGCTCCAGGCCAGGCCGATGGACACCATCATTTTGATCGTCTCCATGTAATTGGTGCTCATGGCGATATTTGGTTTCAGGCCCTGCGCTTCACACAATTTACTGACGATGTGATGCGTGAAGGTATTTTCGCCGGGAAATACCGCAGGGTAGCGGGCGATGTCCGCCAGGCTGACATTGGCCTGAGTGGCCAGCGGGTGCTCTGGCGCTGCAACGAAGTCCAGCGGGTCGTCCCAGACCTCCACTGCTTTGACGAGCGCGTGCGGCTCGGGCGCGAGGGTGATCACTGCCAGCTCTGCCCGACCGTGCAGAATCTCTTCGTAGGCCACTTCCGAATCGAGAAACTGAATGTCCAGAGCGACCTCCGGATAGGCCTTGGTAAAAGCCCTCAGTAATGACGGCAGCCGGTGCAGGCCGATATGGTGACTGGTGGCCAGAGTCAGGCGACCGGTGACCTCGCCAGTCAGGTTGGTCAGTGCCCGCCGCGTGTCATCGAGCACGTTGAGAATCTGATAAGCACGCGGAAGCAGGGCACGGCCCGCCTCCGTCAGGCTGACTTCGCGGCCCAGCCGGTCAAACAGGCGCACGTCCAGCTGCTGCTCCAATCCGGCGATGCGCTTGCTGACCGCAGGCTGAGTCAAGTGCAGGCGCTCACCCGCTGCGGAGAAGCTGCCCATCTCGGCAATGGCGATAAAAGCATGGAGGTTGGCCAGATCCATTTCGGATTCCTGTTGGTTATGCAAAGCATGAAAAATATGAATTTGAGTTATTTAACCATATTCCATAGCATTGCCCCCCACAAGCCAAGGGTCTTTACGGTGTCATCGTGACATCGCTGGCCGGGGCATAGAAATACGCTGATGAGGAACCGTCTGATGGCCGGCAAAACGCTCTACGACAAGCTCTGGGATTCGCATTTGGTCAAGCAGCGCGACGATGGGTCGGCGCTGCTCTACATCGACCGTCACATCATTCACGAAGTGACCTCGCCCCAGGCGTTCGAAGGCTTGCGTCTGGCCGGCCGCAAACCCTGGCGCATCGACGCCAACGTTGCCACCGTTGACCACAACGTGCCGACCACGCCCGACCGCAAGGACGGCGTCGATGCCATCGTCGATCAGGTGTCGCGTCTGCAGGTCAAGACCCTGGACGACAACTGCGATGAGTACGGCATCACCGAATTCAAAATGAATGACGTACGTCAGGGCATCGTTCACGTCATTGGTCCGGAGCAGGGCGCGACCTTGCCGGGCATGACCGTGGTGTGTGGCGACTCCCACACCTCGACCCATGGCGCATTCGGCGCGCTGGCGCACGGCATCGGCACTTCGGAAGTCGAACACGTCCTCGCAACCCAGTGCCTGGTTGCCAAGAAGATGAAGAATATGCAGGTCAAGGTCGAAGGCAAGTTGCCGTTCGGCGTGACGGCCAAGGACATCGTGCTGGCGATTATCGGCAAAATCGGCACCGCCGGCGGTAATGGCCATGCCATCGAATTCGCCGGCAGCGCCATCCGCGACCTGTCCGTCGAAGGCCGCATGACCATCTGCAACATGTCCATCGAAGCCGGCGCCCGCGTCGGGCTGGTAGCAACGGATGAGAAGACCATTGCCTACGTCAAAGGTCGTCCTTTCGCGCCGACTGCCGAGCAATGGGACGCCGCCGTGGAAGCCTGGAATGACCTGGTGTCCGACGAAGACGCGGTGTTCGACACGGTGGTCGAGCTGGACGCTACCCAGATCAAACCGCAAGTCAGCTGGGGCACTTCGCCTGAAATGGTCATCGCTGTCGACCAGCATGTGCCGGACCCGGCGCAGGAAGCCGACCTGGTCAAGCGCGGATCCATTGAACGCGCGCTGAAATACATGGGCCTGAAAGCCAATCAGGCGATTACCGATATTCAGCTCGACCGCGTATTCATCGGCTCCTGCACCAACTCGCGGATCGAAGACCTGCGCGCCGCAGCAGACATCGCCAAAGGCCGCAAAGTAGCGTCGACCATCAAGCAGGCGATCGTCGTGCCGGGGTCGGGTCTGGTGAAGGAACAGGCCGAGCGCGAGGGGCTGGACAAGGTCTTCATCGAAGCCGGTTTCGAGTGGCGCGAACCCGGGTGTTCGATGTGCCTGGCGATGAACCCGGATCGCCTGGAAAGCGGCGAGCATTGCGCGTCGACCTCCAACCGTAACTTCGAAGGCCGTCAGGGTGCCGGCGGCCGCACGCACCTGGTGAGCCCGGCGATGGCGGCTGCAGCAGCGGTCAACGGCCATTTCGTCGACGTTCGCACCATGAGCCAGGCATAAGGAGCCCAGCATGAAGCCTTTTACTCAACACACCGGCCTTGTCGCTCCGCTGGACCGCGCCAACGTTGACACCGATCAGATCATCCCCAAGCAGTTCTTGAAGTCGATCCGCCGCACCGGTTTCGGTCCCAACCTGTTTGATGAGTGGCGTTACCTGGATGTGGGCCAGCCGTATCAGGACAACTCCAAACGCCCGCTCAACCCGGACTTCGTGCTCAACGCCGAGCGTTACCAGGGCGCCAGCGTGTTGCTGGCCCGCGAAAACTTCGGTTGCGGCTCCAGTCGCGAGCACGCGCCGTGGGCACTGGAAGAGTACGGCTTTCGCAGCATCATCGCGCCAAGCTATGCCGACATCTTTTTCAACAACAGCTTCAAGAACGGCTTGCTGCCGATCATCCTGAGCGAAAGCGAAGTCGATGAGCTGTTCAAGGTGGTTGAGGCCACACCGGGTTATCAGCTGAACGTGGACCTGGCGGCGCAGACCGTGACCCGTGAAGACGGCAAGGTCTATCACTTCGAGATCGATGCCTTCCGCAAGCACTGCCTGCTCAACGGCCTGGACGATATTGGGCTGACGCTGGTGGACGGCGAGGCGATCGCGGCGTTTGAAAGCAAGCACCGCGCTTCGCAGCCTTGGCTGTTCAGGGATGCGTGATTGATGAGCGGTCTGTAGGAGCCGGCTTGCTGGCGAATCTGTTGGGTCAGGTATGAAAAATGAGTCTGACACACCCTTTTCGCCAGCAAGCCGGCTCCTACACACGGCATGGCACCTGCTTACACAATCGGCGCTTCTGAAGCGCCGATGCACTTATTGAAACGAGGACGTTATGAGCAAGCAGATTCTGATTCTCCCAGGCGATGGCATCGGTCCGGAAATCATGGCCGAGGCGGTCAAGGTGCTGGAACTGGCCAGCGAGAAATACCAGCTGGGTTTCGAACTGAGTCACGACGTTATCGGCGGCGCAGCCATCGACAAGCACGGCGTGCCGCTGGCAGATGAGACCCTGGCGCGGGCCCGTGCCGTTGACGCGGTGTTGCTGGGCGCGGTGGGCGGTCCGAAGTGGGACGCCATCGACCGTGACATCCGCCCCGAGCGCGGTCTGCTGAAGATCCGCTCGCAACTGGGCCTGTTTGCAAACCTGCGTCCGGCCATTCTTTATCCTCAGCTGGCTGATGCCTCAAGCCTGAAACCCGAGATCGTTGCCGGCCTGGACATCCTGATCGTTCGCGAGCTGACCGGCGGCATCTACTTCGGCGCCCCACGCGGCACCCGCGAACTGGAAAACGGCGAGCGTCAGTCCTACGACACATTGCCGTACAGCGAGGGCGAGATTCGTCGCATCGCCCGTGTCGGCTTTGACATGGCCCGCCTGCGTGGCAAAAAGCTCTGCTCGGTGGACAAGGCCAACGTGCTGGCGTCCAGTCAACTCTGGCGTGAGATCGTGGAACAGGTCGCCAAGGACTACCCGGACGTGGAACTGAGCCACATGTATGTCGACAACGCCGCCATGCAACTCGTCCGCGCGCCAAAGCAGTTCGACGTCATCGTCACTGACAACATGTTCGGCGACATTCTCTCCGACGAAGCGTCGATGCTCACGGGCTCCATCGGCATGCTGCCTTCGGCGTCGCTGGATTCGAACAACAAGGGCATGTACGAGCCTTGCCACGGTTCGGCGCCGGACATCGCCGGCAAGGGCGTGGCCAACCCGCTGGCGACTATCCTGTCGGTGTCGATGATGCTGCGTTACAGCTTCAACGAACACACCGCCGCCGAGGCCATCGAAAAAGCCGTGAGCCTGGTTCTCGATCAAGGCCTGCGCACCGGTGACATCTGGTCCGAAGGCAATGCCCGGGTCGGGACGCAGGAAATGGGCGACGCCGTAGTCGCAGCGCTGCGCAATCTGTAATATCTCGGGCCCACGGCTGTCCGGTTGAGCCCTGTTGGTTCTCGGCAGCCGAGGCCCCACTTTTAATTAAGGTGTAGTTGCGATGAAACGTGTAGGTCTGGTCGGTTGGCGCGGTATGGTCGGTTCCGTGCTCATGCAGCGCATGCTGGAAGAGCAGGATTTCGATCTCATTGAGCCGGTTTTTTTCACCACCTCCAACGTCGGTGGCCAAGGCCCGTCGGTGGGCAAGGACGTGGCGCCGCTCAAGGATGCCTATAGCATCGACGAGTTGAAGACCCTCGACGTGGTGCTGACCTGCCAGGGTGGCGACTACACCAACGAAGTGTTTCCCAAACTGCGTGAAGCCGGCTGGCAGGGCTACTGGATCGACGCTGCCTCTTCCCTGCGCATGCAGGACGATGCGGTGATCATCCTTGATCCGGTCAACCGCAAGGTCATCGACCAACAGCTGGACGCGGGCACTCGCAACTACATCGGCGGCAACTGCACCGTCAGCCTGATGCTCATGGGCCTGGGCGGGCTGTTCGAGGCCGGTCTGGTGGAGTGGATGAACGTGATGACCTATCAGGCGGCATCCGGTGCAGGCGCGCAGAACATGCGCGAGCTGATCAAGCAGATGGGTGCGATCAATGCGTCGGTGGCGGATGAACTGGCCAACCCTGCCAGCGCGATTCTGGACATCGACCGCAAGGTGGCTGACGCCATGCGCGGCGAGGGTTTCCCGACCGAGAACTTCGGTGTGCCGCTGGCCGGCAGCCTGATTCCGTGGATCGACAAAGAGCTGCCGAACGGTCAGAGCCGGGAAGAGTGGAAAGGCCAGGCCGAGACAAACAAGATCCTCGGCCGCTTCAAGAGCCCGATTCCGGTCGACGGCATCTGTGTGCGCATTGGCGCCATGCGCTGCCACAGTCAGGCATTGACCATCAAGCTGAACAAAGATGTGCCCATCGCTGACATCGAAGGCCTGATCAGCCAGCACAATCCATGGGTGAAGCTGGTGCCGAACAATCGGGAGGCGAGCATTCAGGAGTTGAGCCCGACGTCGGTGACCGGCACGTTGAATATTCCGGTAGGACGTCTTCGCAAGCTCAACATGGGTTCGCAGTATCTGGGGGCGTTTACGGTGGGTGACCAGTTGCTGTGGGGCGCGGCTGAGCCGTTGCGGCGGATGCTTCGGATTCTTCTGGAGCGGTGATCCTGTAGCTGGCATATGAAGGTCAAGAGCGTCTGCCTAACGGCAGACGTTTCGCCTTCGGCGAGTTACTTGGAAACAGTCGAAAGTCGCACCATCCCCAAGTAACCAAGGGTGCCTGCTCCCGGTTTGGCCCTCCTTCGTCGGGTTCCTTCACTCCGGTCCCGCTCCGTGGGCCCGCGCCAAACGGGCATCCATGCCCTGACGGCGCTCTCGCCGCATCCCTGCGGCTCGACCCACTCCGCGAGACCTCCATTCAGCCTGCACCCAAGTCGCGTTTGGCGGCGTCTGTGCTTTATGTGTTTGAAGATCAAAAGCAACGGCAACGGCAACGGCAACGGCAATAGCAAGAGCGACGGCTTCCCGGCTGAAGCCGGTCCTACAGATGCGCGCGGTCTGTTAGTGGGACTGGCTTTAGCCGGAAAGAGGCCAACCCAGGCGCCATCAATTTCACGACGTTCGTACCGACGTTTTCCCGGCTGAAGCAAGTCCGCTGGCTGAAACGCGATTTCACCGTAGGAGCCGGCTCGCTGGCGAATGCAGGGGGTCAGCTGCGTTTCCATATCTGACCCACCGCGTTCGCCAGCGAGCCGGCTCCTACAGCGCATCGCGTCCGGGTAGAGAGACTGTGCAAAGGCAAGTCATCACAACACGACACAACACCGTCCAATCCAATCACTGCACTGCACTGCACTGCACTGCACTGCACTGCACTGCACTGCACTGCACTGCACTGCACTGCACTGCACTGCAATCTAAACTCGTGTTTGCCGTTTGCCGTTTGCCGTTTGCCGTTTGCCGTTTGCCGTTGCCGTTGCCGGACTTTCGATCTTACTGCGCAAAAATGCCAGACACCGCCAAACGCGACTTGGGTGCAGGCCGAACGCAGACGATGCGCAGTGGGCCGAGTGGCATGGATGCCGCGAGAGCGCCGTCAGGACATGGATGTCCGTTCGGCGCGGGCCCACGGAGCGTCGTCGGAGTGAGGGAACCCGACGAAGTCGGGCCAAACCAGGAGCAGGCACTTTTGGTTACTTTTAGTGCTTTTTAAAAGTAACTCGCCGAAGGCGAAACAATCTGCCCCTAGGCAGATGCCTTAAATCTTGACCCTGATCTTAACCCCGCCCGAAACCGCATTCCCGGCACCTCAATGAACCGGTGAACCAACATCGAAACCACCACAACCGCGACCACCACCAACAGCATCAACAAGTTGTCATTCAATGCACTGCCCGTACTCAGATACCGCACCAACGACCCCGGTGTCTCGCCCGGCCGGTCCACCAGCAATGGATACCCGCCGAACTTCGCCGCCACCGTCAGCCCGGTCGCGATCACGAAAATCACCGCCGCGTGGGTCAGATAAATTGACAGCCACAGCCTGCCCAGCGCCGGAAATACCCGCGCCTGCAACAGCCGCGACACGATCCCCGCTTCCCAGGCGAAAACCAGAATCGCCAGGCAAAACAGCACCGCGAGCTCAATCGTCAACGGTGCTTCGCCTTCCACCATCACCCAGATGATCGCCACCAGCACACCCAGCTCAAGCACGCTGGGCAACACCCGGCCCGGTGCGACGTCCCGCAGTCGCGCGTACAACCGATACGTCACCGTGCCCGCAAAAAAACAGGCCGCGCCCCACAGCACGTAGCGGGTGAGCAGATCGGAATCCGCAAACAAGCCGATAAACGCCAGCGCACCCAGCGCCGTGAAGATCAGTCGCGCCATGCGCGGCACTGCATAGCAAACCACGCCGAAAACTAGCCACAGGTAAAACACCACACTGACCCACCACGACGGATAGTTGAACGACAGCGCGTTGAACCCCGGCCACCACGCCTGGATCAACAGCACGTTGGGCAGGATTTCACCGGGCGCCCGATCACCGCTGAACGCCGGGAAATTCAACAGCAGGCCGTAGCGTTCCATCACCAGTTTCAGCCCTTCGAACGCGATGAAAAACAGCAGCACAGCCAGGTGCAAGGGCATGACGCGAAACATCCGGCCGAGCATGAAGTCGCCAAGGTGACGCGGTGTACTCAGCGTGCCGACGTAGCGCCGGTAAATCAGAAAACCGCTCAGTGCAAAAAAGAAACCGGCGAACTGGCTGGCATTACGGAAAAACGACAGCTCGGTAATGCTTCGCTCGATGTGCGAATGGTGAACGATCAGTGTCAGTGCGCAGAGTCCGCGCAGGCTGTCGAGCACAGGGAATCGTTTCATCCTACGGATCCTTAAACAGATGAGATGAGCGTGCGGGCACGCGGGCGGGACCGGCAAGAGCAGGGCAGGAAGCAACAGGGCAGGGCGCCGAGGAAAGTTACCACCTTCAGCACGACGGCTGATGAGCAGGTGGAGCCGACTGGGAGGCTGAAGCGCGACGCTGAAAAGCATCACTCGGGCATCGCCAAAACATGCTGCCGGCCGCGCGCTGCAGTATGCCTCAGGCGCATGTGGAGTGGGTACAGACGTTGGGCGGGCACGCACAGATAAAAAACGTCATTTCCCGATATATGGGACGCTAAGTTATATATTGAGATATCCGGCACATCCGGTTTATAGTCGGCTCCGCATTCACTCATTAATAACAATCAGGTGAAGCCATGCAGGCGCAATTGATCGCGCTCGACTGGGGCACGACGTCCCTTCGCGCGTACCGACTCGGCGAACACGGCCGGGTTCTGGAACAACGTTCGCTTGGCGCGGGCATCATGCAACTGCCAACGACCCCCCGCACCATCCTCGGTCAGCCGATCACCGACGGGTTCGAACTGGCTTTCGATGAGGCGTGCGGCGACTGGCTGGATGCCGAACCGACACTGCCGGTGATCGCCTGTGGCATGGTCGGCAGCGCTCAAGGCTGGCGTGAAGCGACCTACCAGCAGACGCCAGCCAGCGTCGCGGCGCTCAGCTCTGCATTGGTCACGGTGCGCAGCGTGCGCGGCGTTGACGTGCATATCATCCCCGGCGTGTTGCAGCGCTCCGAGCTGCCCAACGTGATGCGCGGCGAAGAAACCCAGGTCCTCGGCATTCTCGACTCGCTGCCCGCCAATGAGGCCACCAAGCCGTTGTTGATCGGCCTGCCCGGCAGTCACTCGAAATGGGTGAGGGCGGTGGCCGGCCGCATCGAGCACTTCGACACGTTCATGACCGGAGAGGTCTTTTCCGCGCTGTCCAGCCACACAATTCTGGGCCGCACAATGCAGCGCAGCGACGCCTTCGATGCCGAGGCCTTTGACCGTGGCGTGGCGGTTTCCCGTTCGGCCAGCGGTGCGGCAGGCCCGCTGTCGACCATTTTCAGTTGCCGGACTCTCGGCCTGACCGGCGTGTTGTCCGGCGCCGCCCAGTCCGATTACCTGTCGGGTCTTCTGATCGGTCACGAAATTTTTGCGCTGACGCAATTGCTCGGTCAGACGCAGGCGCCGCTGCCTGCGGTGATTCTGATCGGCAGCGATGCGCTGATTGCGCGTTACCAGCGAGCCCTCGACGCCAACGGCTTCCCCCAGGTAACCCTGGCGGAGCAGGCCACCGAGCGCGGTCTCTGGCAAGTGGCCGTTCAGGCCGGACTCATCTCATCCTCCTCTTCGGCCGCTGGCCGGCCCCTTCACCCAGAGAACTGACATGCTCAAGCAAGCCCTCGTGCAAAACGGTCTGGTCGCGATCCTGCGCGGCCTGCGCCCCGAAGAAGCGCCGGCGATTGGCGACGTCCTGTACACCGCTGGTTTCCGCGTGATCGAAGTCCCGCTCAACTCGCCCCAGCCGTACGACAGCATCCGCCTGCTGCGTCAAAGCCTGCCCGCCGATTGCCTGATCGGTGCAGGCACGGTGCTGACGCCCGAGCAAGTGCGCCAGGTCAAGGAAGCAGGCGGGCAGGTCATCGTCATGCCTCACAGCGATCCAAAAGTGTTGCGCGCCGCCAAGGCGGAGGGCTTGTTTCTGTCCCCGGGCGTGGCCACGCCGACCGAAGCCTTCGCTGCGCTGGCTGAGGGTGCCGACGTATTGAAAATGTTCCCGGCCGAGCAAATGGGGCCGGCGGTGGTCAAGGCATGGCTCGCGGTATTGCCGGCCGGCACCGCGCTGATCCCGGTCGGCGGCATCACCCCGGACAACATGAAAGTGTTCCTCGACGCTGGCGTTTCCGGTTTCGGCCTGGGCTCCGGGTTGTTCAAGCCCGGGATGAGCGCCGACGACGTCGCCAAAAGCGCCAAGGCCTACATGGCCGCCTGGCACCAGCACAAGCCTTCAACTCACCCGTGACCCATTGGCTCGCCGGGCCCTCAAGCCCGGCTGTTTGAACACGCGCGTCATCGAGCCTGTGTTTTTGAATAAGAGAGACAAGACATGAAAATCACCAAACTCACGACTTACATCGTTCCGCCGCGCTGGTGCTTCCTGAAGGTGGAAACGGATCAGGGCGTCACCGGCTGGGGCGAGCCCGTGGTTGAAGGCCGCGCGCACACGGTCGCCGCTGCGGTTGAAGAATTGTCCGATTACCTGATCGGCAAGGACCCTCGCAACATCGAAGACATCTGGACTGTGCTCTATCGAGGCGGCTTCTACCGTGGCGGTGCTGTGCACATGAGCGCGCTGGCCGGTATCGACCAGGCGCTGTGGGACATCAAGGGCAAGGCGCTGGGCGTGTCGGTCAGCGACCTGCTCGGCGGCCAGGTGCGCGACAAGATTCGGGTGTATTCGTGGATCGGTGGCGACCGTCCGGCGGACACCGCTCGTGCAGCAAAAGAAGCGGTGGAACGCGGCTTCACTGCCGTGAAAATGAACGGCACCGAAGAGCTGCAGTTCCTCGACACTTTTGACAAGGTCGATCTGGCGCTGGCCAACGTCGCCGCCGTGCGAGATGCCGTAGGGCCGAACGTGGGCATTGGCGTCGACTTCCACGGTCGCGTGCACAAGCCGATGGCCAAAGTGCTGATGAAAGAGCTGGACCCGTACAAGCTGATGTTCATCGAAGAACCGGTGCTCAGCGAGAATTACGAAGCACTCAAGGAGCTGGCGCCGTTGACCAGCACCCCGATTGCGCTGGGCGAGCGGCTGTTCTCCCGTTGGGATTTCAAGCGGGTGCTCAGTGAAGGCTACGTCGACATCATCCAGCCTGATGCCTCCCACGCAGGCGGTATCACCGAAACCCGCAAGATCGCCAACATGGCCGAAGCCTATGACGTGGCGCTGGCATTGCACTGCCCGCTGGGGCCGATTGCGCTGGCCGCCTGTCTGCAACTGGACGCCGCCTGCTACAACGCGTTCATCCAGGAGCAAAGCCTGGGGATTCACTACAACGAAAGCAACGACCTGCTTGATTACATCAAGAACCCCGAAGTCTTCGACTACGACAAAGGCATGGTGAAGATTCCCAACGGGCCGGGTCTGGGCATCGAGATCAACGAGGAATACGTCAAAGAGCGCGCCGCCATCGGCCACCGCTGGCGCAACCCGATCTGGCGCCATGCCGACGGCAGTTTTGCCGAGTGGTGATCAGGCCCTGCTGACGTAGGGGCGGTTCTGTAGGCGCTGGCCTGCTGGCGGACGCGGTGGGTCAGGCGCTGCGTGGGTGAATGATCAATTGCGTTCGTCCGAACGCGGCCCGCAGCAAGCCGGCTCCTACAGGACGGTGCTGATCGTTCCCGCGCTCTGCGTGGGAATGCATCCGCCGACGCTCCGCGTCGACGTCCGGCCGCGAAGCGTCAAGGCGGTGTTACCACGCAGTGTGGGAACAATCACCCGTCAACTAACACATAAAACTCCAGACCTCAGATAACCATAAAAAGAGGCACTTCTCATGCGCACACAGACTGTTCCCGAGGCGCGGGCAATCACCGCCACGCCGACCCGCAAACGCTTTTTCATCATGGTGTTGCTGTTCATCACGGTGGTGATCAACTACCTCGACCGCAGCAACCTCTCCATCGCCGCGCCCGCACTGACCAGCGAGCTGGGCATCGACCCGGTGCATGTCGGGCTGATCTTCTCCGCGTTCGGCTGGACCTACGCCGCCATGCAGCTGCCCGGCGGCTGGCTGGTGGACCGCGTGCCGCCGCGCATCCTCTACACCGTGGCGCTGGCGCTATGGTCCATCGCCACCATCTTCCTCGGCTTCGTTGGCAGCTTCATCGGCCTTTTCGTGCTGCGCATGGCCGTGGGTGCGCTGGAGGCCCCGGCCTACCCCATCAACAGCCGCGTCGTCACCGCCTGGTTCCCGGAGAAAGAGCGGGCCACCGCGGTAGGCTTCTACACCTCCGGCCAATTCGTCGGTTTGGCGTTTCTGACGCCGGTGCTCGCCTGGCTGCAAACGCGCTACGGCTGGCACATGGTGTTCGTGGCCACCGGCGGCGTCGGCGTGCTGTGGGCGGCGATCTGGTACATGGTCTATCGCGAGCCGCGTGACTTCAAAGGCATCAATCAGGGCGAGATCGATCTGATCAAGGACGGTGGCGGCCTGGTCGACATGCAGACCGATGCGTCGAAACACAAAAGCGGGTTCAGCTGGCAGGACCTCGGCATCGTGCTGACCAAGCGCAAGTTGTGGGGCATTTACCTGGGTCAGTTCTGCCTGAACTCGACGTTGTGGTTCTTCCTTACCTGGTTCCCGACTTACCTCGTCAAATACCGGGGCATGGACTTCATCAAGTCGGGTTTATTGGCGTCCCTGCCATTCCTCGCGGCGTTCGTCGGCGTGCTGTGCTCGGGGTTCTTCTCCGACTGGCTGATCCGTCGCGGCCACACGGTGGGTTTTGCCCGTAAAACGCCGATCATCGCCGGCTTGCTGATCTCTACTTCGATCATCGGCGCCAACTACGTGGATTCGACACCACTGGTCATCGCGTTCCTGGCCTTGGCGTTTTTCGGCAATGGCCTGGCCTCGATCACTTGGTCGCTGGTATCGACCCTTGCTCCGGCGCGGTTGTTGGGACTGACCGGCGGCACGTTCAACCTGATTGGTAACCTGGCGGCGATCGCCACGCCGATCGTGATTGGCTTCCTCGCGTCGGGGGACTCGTTCGCGCCGGCAATCACCTACATCGCCGTTCTCGCGTTGCTCGGGGCGTTGTCTTACATCCTGCTGGTGGGCAAGGTCGAACGTATCGAGTTGTAATCGCCCTGCACACGTTCCGCACAAGTGCTGCATGCGTTCTGCGCAGTCCCCATGCTCCGCTGGCAGGCTTCAAGGCCGGCGACGATAATGTCGCCGGTTTTCTGATTCGATAAGGCGCGCCATGCAAGATTTTCCCGACACCGCCGTGACTGGCAAAGACCCTGCACCCACCGGTACGCAAACCTTGATCCGTGGCCTGGGCGTGGTCCAGGCAGTCGCCAGTGGCGCCCGCGATCTGAAGGAAATCGCCCGGCTGATTGGCACAACCCGCAGCACGACCCATCGGCTTGCCAGTTGCCTGGTCGAGGAGCGTTACCTGCGGGTTTTGCCGCAAGTGGGCTATTTGCTAGGCCCCAAGCTGATCGAGCTGGGCTTTCAGGCCCGCGAAGAAGTGCCGCTGCTGGTAGTGGCCAAACCTTTCCTCGATGAGTTGTCGGCGCAAACCGGTGACACCGTGCACTTGGCCATGCGTGATGGTGACGAGGTGTTGTACCTGCACAAAAATCCGGGACGCAACGGCCCTGAAATGCGTTCGCGGGTGGGCCATCGCATGCCGCTGGCCCGCACCGGGATCGGCAAGGCGTTGATGCTGGACGACCCGGAAAGCGAGTGGCAGCGGTTGTACGAAATCAGCGTGCCGACCACCGGCAAAAATCCGCTGTGGCCGGTGCATGAAGAGCAGACGTGGGAGCAGGTGCAAGCGCGCATGCACGAATATGTGAAGGGCGGGTACGCGTTCGATCTGGAGGACAACGAACCGTCGATCCGCTGCGTGGCGGCGCCTGTGCGTGACGCGAGCAAACACATCGTCGCCGGGATCAGCATCGCGAGCACCGTGCCCTATATGCCACTGGAAAAAATGGCCGAGCTGGTGCCATTGATCAAGGACGCGGCGGCGCGCTTGTCGGCAGAGCTGGGGGGTTAATACGCCCGTGCCTGGCAGGAGTCGCTGGCGGGCTAAACATCCGGGAAACCTGGCGCAGCCATACCCTTTTGAGCGCCTGCACAGCCCGGTTTGCTGACCAGATCGAGAAATCGGCTCGAAAGCGCCCCAACAATCCTGGAGACCCGCGGTCATAGCTCTTCAGGGGCCAATGGCCGATCGGCCGAGGCAAACGCGATTTGGGGTGAAATGTCATGGCGAGTAGAAAAAAAACAGGCTCCACACCGCTGCAACTGCTTGAGGAACTTACCACCCTTTTGATGGAGCATTTTGAGCAAGCCTGCGGCCGGGCGCTCGCGGATGCAGAAAAGATGCTTTCCAGGCTCGAAAAGAAGCGGACCAAACTGGAAACGAAGCTTGGCAAGAAGCGAAGCCGTCTCGACACCACATCAGTCGGGAAGCGTAAAAAGCAGACAAAACTGCGGGCCACGATCAAAGCGCTGCAGGCAAATTTGTTTGAAGTGCAAGGCCGGACCGAGCACACCCGGCAGTACATCCGTGACTTCAAGCATGACGTCCAGATGAGCCTAGCGTTGCTACAGGGCGTAGGGCAGGTACGGGAAGAAGCCAGCAAAATGCTGCGCCAGCGCGAACTCGGCTTAAGTGGCTCACCAGTCTCCCAAACCGAAGTGACCGCTACGTCTGCATCGAAGCCTTCGCCCGCAAGCCTGCGAGCCGTGAAGCAGGCAACGGCACTCAAAGCCATCGCCAATGCTGTTGTCGCCAAGCCCGCGGTGACGGTAGTCAAGGGACGAAAGCATGCGCCCAGCGAGGTTGCACCCTTGGCCCATGGGGTCGCCGAGGCCAGCGCTGCACCCGAGCCGGATGAGGCGCCTCATGCTGAATCGGCGCTCCAGCCGGAGTGGCTTGAGCGCTCGCTGTAATTCGTTGCCGTTCGCCCCGCATTGCGCGGGGCGACGCATCGATCAGGCCTTCAACGTGGCCATATCAATCACGAAACGGTATTTCACGTCGCCAGCGATCATGCGGCTGTACGCCTCGTTGATGTGCTGGATGTCGAGCATCTCGATGTCACACGTGATGCCATGCTCGGCACAGAAATCCAGCACTTCCTGAGTCTCGGCAATGCCGCCGATCAGCGAGCCCGCCAGCACGCGGCGCTTCATCACCAGATTGGCCGCGTGCAGCGCCGGGTCCACCGGTTCGATCAGGCCCACTAGAATGTGCACGCCGTCAAAGCGCAGGGTTTCCAGGTAGGGGTTCAAATCGTGCTGCACCGGAATGGTGTCCAGCAGGAAGTCGAACTGGCCGGCGGCGGCTTTCATCTGCGCCGCGTCGGTAGAGACGATCACGTGGTCCGCGCCCTGACGTCGGCCTTCCTCGGCTTTGCTTGCAGAGCGGGTGAACAGGGTCACTTCGGCGCCCATGGCCTTGGCGAACTTGATGCCCATGTGGCCAAGGCCGCCCATGCCCAGAATACCGACCTTGTCACCGGCCTTGACGCCGTAATGCTTGAGCGGCGAGTAAGTGGTGATGCCCGCACAGAGGATCGGCGCGGCAGCGGCCATGTCGAGCTTTTCCGGGATACGAACAACGAAGTGCTCGCTGACCACGATGCTGTTGGAGTAGCCGCCCATGGTGTTGCTGCCGTCGACGCGGTCCGGCGTGGCGTACGTCATGGTCGGGCCTTCGAGGCAATACTGCTCAAGGTCCTGAGCGCAGGCTTCGCAATGGCGGCAGGAGTCGACCATACAGCCGACCCCGACCAGATCCCCCACCTTGTGTTTGCTCACGTTGGCACCGACTTCGGTGACCTTGCCGACGATCTCGTGGCCGGGCATCAGCGGGTACACGGCGATGCCCCATTCATTGCGCGCTTGATGGATGTCGGAATGGCAGACACCGCAGTACAGAATTTCGATGGCCACGTCGTCCGGCCGAGGGCTGCGGCGGCTGAACGTCAAGGGGGCGAGGGGGGCGGTGGCTGACTGGGCGGCGTAACCGATGGCTGTGTACATGGAGCACCTCATAAACGATGACGGTTGAGGCGGTGCATTTTCCTCAGCCACGCCTTTGTCGGCCATGACCATTCCTACGTGTGTCATGCCTGATCCTCCAGATATTGGGCTTTGCATGTGGCGGTGTGGTGCTGATCTGCGATGATGGCGCTGTCAAATCCTCCGCATGGCTGCCTATGACTCCTGTTTCTCACTCCGAGGCCAACGCCGAATTGGTTTCGCTCATCAAACCGTTGGCCTTACGTCCGGGCTTTGTCGACACGCGCGTGCCCGGCGTGCAAGCCATGTCCTGGGATTACTACGTGGCCAGCAGCCCGCAGATCTACGAGCCGAGCCTGGTGATCATCGCGCAAGGCAGCAAGCTCGCGCGCCTTGGTCCGCGCACGCTGGAATACGGCGCGGGGCACTATCTGGTGCAGGCGTTATCGGTGCCGTTCATGTGCGAAACTTTCGCCACGACGCAAGCACCCATGTATGGCGTGGCGGTGTCGATTGATCGCGCGCTGTTGGGTGAACTGGTGCAAGCCATGGGCGAGGCGCCGCACGTCAAGGTCAAGGCGCAGACGCCGGAGTCCATGACCTCCGCCGAGTTGGACGCACCGATGCGCGAAAGTGTCGAGCGACTGTTGCGCTGCCTGCACGATCCGCTCGACGCCCAGGTGCTGGGTCAGGCCAGGGTCCGGGAAGTGGTGTATGCCGCTTTGCGCGGTCCGCAAGCCGGGGTGTTGCGGGCACTGGTCGAGCAGACGGGGCACTTCGCGCGTATCGCCGCTTCGCTGCAGCACCTGCGCGATCACTACGATCAGGCGTTAAGCGTCAATGACCTGGCCCGCTGTGCCAACATGAGTGCTTCGACGTTTCATGAGCACTTCAAGCGCAGCACCTTGCTCTCGCCTGTCCAGTACCTCAAACGCCTGCGTTTGCTCAAGGCACAACAGATGCTCATCGGTGAAGGCATGGGCGTCGCGCAGGTGGCGCACAAGGTCGGCTACCAGAGCACCTCGCAATTCAGCCGCGAGTACAAGCGCTACTTCGAGCGCAATCCGGGAGAGTAGGGTGAAAGACTGAAGATCTCAGCGTGAGAAACAAGGCTGGAGCAAAAGGGCTTCCCGGCTAAAGCCGGTCCCACGGTCGTGGTCATCGCCAATTGCTTTGGGTGCATGCGACCTCTTTGTGGGACCGGCTTCAGCCGGGAAGAGGCCAGCGTGTGCAACATCAATTGTGAGATGTGGCCGCTGGCGCCTTCCCGGCTAAAGCCAATCCTGCTCAGAATCCGTTACATGTTCGGATAGGTCGGGCCGCCTGCGCCTTCCGGTGCTACCCAGGTGATGTTCTGCGAAGGATCCTTGATGTCGCAGGTCTTGCAATGGACGCAGTTCTGCGCGTTGATCTGGAAGCGCTTGGCGCCGTCTTCCTGCGTCACCACCTCATACACACCCGCGGGGCAATAACGCTGAGCGGGCTCATCGTATTTGGGCAGGTTGACGCTGATCGGGATGCTCGGGTCCTTGAGCTTAAGGTGGCACGGCTGCTCTTCTTCGTGATTGGTGCCGGAGATGAACACCGAGCTCAGCTTGTCAAAACTCAACTTGCCGTCCGGTTTCGGGTAGTCGATCTTTTTGGAGTCGGCTGCCAGTTTCATGCATGCGTAGTCCGGCTTGTTATCGCGCAGCGTGAAGGGAATCTTGCCGCCAAACAGGTTTTGGTCAATGACGTTGAAAGCCCCGCCGAGTATCGCCCCGTACTTGTGCACGGCAGCCCCGAAGTTGCGGCTGGCGAACAGTTCTTCATGCAGCCAGCTGGCCTTGAAGCCTTCCACATAGCCGTTTAGCATGTCGCCCCCGGCGTTGCCTGCGAAGAGCGCATCGGCCACGGCCTCGGCGGCCAGCATGCCGGACTTCATCGCCGTGTGGCTGCCTTTGATCTTGGCGAAGTTGAGCGTGCCCAGATCGCACCCGATCAGCGCGCCGCCCGGGAATACCATCTTCGGCAGTGCGTTCAGGCCGCCTTTGCAGATGGCCCTTGCGCCGTAGCTGATGCGCTTGCCGCCTTCCAGGTACTGCTTGAGGACCGGGTGATGCTTGAGGCGCTGGAACTCGTCAAACGGTGACAGGTACGGGTTGGCGTAGGACAGGTCAACGATCAGGCCGACCACGACCTGATTGTTTTCCAGGTGATACAGAAAGGAGCCGCCGGTGTTTTCGGTGCCCATGATATCCAGCGGCCAGCCGGCGGTGTGCACCACGAGGCCTGGCTGATGTTTGGCCGGATCGACTTCCCAGATTTCCTTGAGGCCAATGCCGTAATGCTGCGCGTCGGCTTCGCTGTCGAGCTTGAAACGGTTGATCAGTTGCTTGCCGATGTGGCCACGGCAGCCTTCGGCGAACAGCGTGTACTTGCCGCGCAGTTCCATGCCGGGGGTGTACAGGCCCTCTTTAGGGTTGCCCTCGCGGTCAACACCCAGGTCGCCGGTGAGAATGCCGCGAACCACGCCGTTGTCGTCGATCAGCGCTTCCTGAGCAGCGAAGCCGGGATAGATTTCGACGCCCAGGTTCTCGGCCTGCTGAGCGAGCCAGCGGCACAGATTGCCCAGGGAGATGATGTAGTTGCCTTCGTTGTGCATGGTTTTGGGCACAAACATACCCGGCACCTTCTGGCTGGCATCTGCGCCCGTCAGCACATAGATGTCGTCGCCTTTGACTGGGGTGTTCAACGGCGCGCCAAGGGCTTTCCAGTCAGGGAAGAGTTCGTCGAGGGCACGGGGTTCGAACACAGCACCCGACAGAATGTGGGCGCCGACTTCAGAGCCTTTTTCCACCACGCACACGCTGATTTCCTGCCCGGCGTCAGCGGCTTTCTGTTTCAGGCGGCAAGCGGCTGACAGCCCGGCGGGCCCGGCTCCGACGATGACGACGTCGAATTCCATGTATTCGCGTTCCACAGGCTATCTCCTACTCAAGGCTCAACGGCATATTTTTTTATAAGGCAGCTGGACCGACACGCGGAAGGTCGTTATCCGGGTGTCATCCCTAAAGGCGCGCATTATATCTACACCACCTCACAGGTCCAATACAAACGTTTGTTTGAATCGGCTGAAACCCTGATAAATCATAGCGAGGCGGCTTGCGACTGGCGTTTATGTCGTATTGACCCGACTACCCGATGCGGTCAAGATACGGGCGGTTTTGCGCTCACGCCCGGTTGCGTATGCACCTGGTCAATCAGCCCAAAGCGTCGTTACCAGAACACCCGTGAAAGCGCCGTCACCACGGTTCTTCGCCCACTTAAACTGCCGCCCGCCAGCGCGCCGCAGTTTACACGGGCGATGTGAGTCTGGCTTGGATTGCCGCTGAGCTGTGGCCGCTTTTGCTGACATCGGCATTCGGCAACCGTGAATACGTTGTTTTCACAGGTGTTCTTTACACTGACGTGTACCCATCGCAGGGCATGGCCCGGCGATTTCTTTTCACCGGAGAGTAACGAGGAATCCATGAAGGTTCTTGTAGCTGTCAAACGAGTGGTCGACTACAACGTCAAGGTTCGCGTCAAAGCGGACAACTCCGGCGTCGATCTCGCAAACGTCAAAATGTCGATGAACCCCTTCTGCGAAATCGCCGTGGAAGAGGCTGTTCGCCTGAAAGAGAAGGGCGTTGCGACCGAGATCGTCGTTGTGTCCATCGGCCCGACCACTGCTCAGGAGCAGTTGCGTACCGCCCTTGCACTGGGTGCCGATCGCGCCATCCTCGTGGAATCCGCTGACGAACTGACGTCCCTGGCGGTTGCCAAGCTGCTCAAGGCTGTCGTTGATAAAGAACAGCCGCAGCTGGTTATTCTCGGCAAGCAGGCCATCGACAGCGACAACAACCAGACGGGTCAGATGCTGGCGGCCCTCAGTGGTTACGCCCAGGGCACCTTCGCTTCGAAAGTCGAGGTGTCCGGTGACACCGTTAACGTGACCCGTGAAATCGACGCCGGCGCGCAAACCGTTTCCCTGAAACTGCCGGCTATCGTTACCACTGACCTGCGTCTGAACGAGCCGCGCTACGCATCGCTGCCGAACATCATGAAGGCCAAGAAGAAGCCGCTGGAAGTACTGACGCCTGACGCGTTGGGTGTTTCCACTTCGTCGACCAACAAGACCCTCAAAGTCGAAGCCCCGGCTGCCCGCAGCGCTGGCATCAAGGTCAAATCGGTCGCTGAACTGGTTGATAAACTGAAAAATGAAGCGAAGGTGATCTGATGACGACCCTGGTTATCGCTGAGCACGAAAACGGCGCAATCGCTCCCGCCACCCTGAATACCGTTGCCGCCGCCGCCAAGATCGGTGGTGACATTCATGTTCTGGTTGCAGGCCTGAACGCGGCCGCTGTTGCTGACGCAGCGTCGAAGATCGCAGGCGTGTCCAAGGTCCTGCTGGCCGACAACGCTGCCTACGAACACCAACTGCCTGAAAACGTCGCCCCGCTGGTGGTCGAGCTGGCCTCCGGCTACAGCCACGTTTTGGCGGCTGCCACGTCCAACGGCAAGAACATCCTGCCGCGTGTTGCCGCGCAGCTGGATGTCGACCAGATCTCCGAAATCATCTCCGTCGAAAGCGCTGACACGTTCAAGCGCCCGATCTACGCCGGTAATGCCATTGCGACCGTTCAGTCGTCGGCTGCGGTTAAAGTCATCACCGTGCGTGCCACAGGCTTCGACGCAGTGGCTGCCGAGGGCGGTTCCGCTTCCGTTGAAGCAGTTGGCGCAGCCCATGATGCGGGCAAGTCGTCCTTCGTCAGTGAAGAACTGGCCAAGTCTGACCGTCCCGAGCTGACGGCTGCCAAGATTGTCGTGTCCGGCGGCCGTGGCATGCAGAACGGTGACAACTTCAAGCACCTGTACACCCTTGCAGACAAGCTGGGCGCGGCCGTTGGCGCTTCCCGCGCTGCCGTGGACGCAGGCTTTGTGCCGAACGACATGCAGGTCGGCCAGACCGGCAAGATCGTCGCGCCGCAGCTGTACATCGCGGTCGGCATCTCGGGCGCGATCCAGCACCTGGCAGGCATGATAGACTCCAAGGTGATCGTCGCGATCAACAAGGACGAAGAAGCACCGATCTTCCAGGTTGCTGATTACGGCCTGGTAGCCGATCTGTTCGAAGCAATCCCTGAGTTGGAGAAGCTGGTCTAATCCACTTCCCTGACTTATAAAGAGACCCGCCCGCAAGGGCTGCCCCAAGCATTGGTGATGTAAGCCGACAGACCATGCTTGATGCAGCCAGCGCCGGCGGGTTTTTTTATGGGCAAAAAAAGGAGTCTTCATGTCGTTGCGGACGCGGGCGCTGTCTTCACTGCTGGGCGCAGTTTTGTTGCTGCCGTCGCTGGCCTGGTCTGGCGGAAAGTGCGAACGGTTGATTGTTACCGGCAGCCCGGATGCGCCGCCGTATCTCTGGCGCGATCCTCAGGACCCCAAGCACCTGATGGGCGCGAATGCCGACTTGCTCAAGGAGGTTGCGCAGCAGATTGGCGTAAAGGTCGAGCTTTTATACGCCGGCAAGCGCAGTCAGGCCATTGAGGAAGTGCGCACGGGGCGCATGGATCTTCTTGCTGACATCCCTTTGAACGCCGCAGAGCTGGAATCCCTCGATTTCATTCATCCGCCCATCGCTCAGAATGAGATCATGGTCTGGACACGTGTGGGCCACGATCAGCCGTTCAACTCGCCGACCGATCTTCAGGGGCATCCTGGCGCGATGTCCGAAAAAACCCGAGTGACTGCCGCATTCGAAGAGGCGGTCAAATCGCGTCTGTCGCTGGAGAAGCAGGCGAGTCTGCCCCTGGCCTTTCAAAAACTGGCCGCCGGGCAAGTCGAGTTTGTCCTCGCCGGCCGCTATGCCGGCATGGCGGTCACGCAGGCACTCAACATCGCCAACGACGTACAGACTCAACCCGTTCCGCTCGACCGCCCCGGGTTTTATCTTGCGCTGTCGTTCAACTCCGCCTGCAACGATCCATGGCTGCGCGGACAGCTGGCAAAAAAAATGACAGAATTGGCGGCTTCCGGGCGCTCCAGTGAGGCGGTCACGCGCAATCTGGACCTGTGGAAAATTCAGCTGCAGCAGTCCGGCAGCGCCATCCATCAGTAGGAATATGTTTTGAGCTTTGTTTTGAGAATTCAGCCCGTAGTTGCCGCCGTGCTATTCGCCGCCCTGGTCGGCTGCGCCAACGATCCTGCGCCAACCGAGCAGTTGAAGCTGACCGAGCAGGCGGTGGCGCAAGCCCAGGCCGTGGGCGCAACCGATGAAGAACCGGATCTCGTCAACGCGCAGACCAAGCTGACCCAGGCGCGCGCGGACATGGCGGACCAGTCCTACAAGGCGGCACGCATGCATGCCGAGCAGGCCGAGCTGGACGCGCGGCTGGCAGAGGCGCGGGTATTGACACAGAAAAGTGAAGCGCAGGTGGCGCAGGTCAATGCTCGTCTCGAGCGCCTGCGCAAGCAGCTGGGGGCCGGCCAATGAACGCCGTATCACGAAGCCTCGGTTTCGGCCTGTTGCTGGCGAGTGCCGGTCTGGCTGGCTGTGCTGGCCACCAGGGCAGCGATCAGGCGCTGCAAGGTGCCGTTGCCGATTACCAGAAGGTCAAGGAAGACACCAACGTGTTGCGCAGCGCGCCGAAAGACGTGATTCGCGCTGGCGAGTTGCTGGGGCGGGCAGAGCGCCTGTCGAGTTACATCGGCAGCGCGGATGACGTCACCCATTACGCGTATCTGAGCAGTCGTTACAGTGCGATCGCCCGGGAGCACAGCAAGCTGCTGCTCAATCAGGAGAAGCTGGCGCGTCTGGAACTGGAGCGTCAGCGCCTGCAACTGGCGTTGCGTGAAGCGAAACTGGCCGGTGCCCAACAACAAGGCCAGTGGGCGGAGGATCAGGTCGTCAGCCTGTCCACCCAGCAGAATGAACGCGGGCTGGTAATGACCCTGGGCGACATGCTCTTTGACACAGGTCGCGCCGAACTGAAAAGCTCGGCCAACCGCACCGTGCTCAAGGTCGTGCAGTTCCTCCAGTTCAATCCCAGGCGCGTCGTGCGCATCGAAGGCTATACCGACAGCACGGGCGACGGGCAGGAAAACCTAACGCTGTCCAAAGATCGGGCGCAGGCGGTCGCCGACGTGCTGTCCGATCTGGGGATCGAGGAAGAGCGCATCCAGGTCGAGGGCTACGGAGACCAGTATCCGGTAGACGTGAACACCTCGGAGCGTGGGCGTGCGCAGAATCGTCGCGTCGAGATCGTGTTCTCGGATGACAAGGGTCGCCTCAGCGCGCCACGTTGAAAGTATGGCGGCACCAGCCTGGGCTCCCCATGCGTCAGGAGTTTAGGTCGCTCTGGAGAAGGGGTCCCCGGCCGCGCTCTTTGTAGGAGCCGGCTTGCTGGCGAACGCATTTGATCAGACGCCATAGAAAGCGAGTGATCTACCGATTCGCCAGCAAGCCGGCTCCTGCAGAATCCAGCCAGGCATTCAATCTCGTTATTCAAACACCACGCCCTCTAGCCGGAACGGGAACTGTCACCGTACACTTCCCAACTGTTCCGGTGATCTACGCTTTGATTGCCGCTACGCATGATCAAAGAATGGGATCGAGGGACGCGAATGACCAGTCTGTTGCTCTACCAGCGCATTGCCCAACAGCTGGCCGAAGACATCCGCCGAGGTGTCTATCAGCCCGGCGAGCGCGTGCCCTCGGTGCGCAAGATGAGCTCGCAGCTCAACGTCAGTCACGCCACAGTTCTTCAGGCCTATGCCAATCTCGAAGATCAGGGGTTGATTCGTGCGCGTCCTCAGTCCGGCTACTACGTGCATCAGACGCCGGCACTGACGGCGGCCACTCCAGACATCGCCCGTGTCGAGCGCCCTGGTCTGGTGACGCGCGCCAGCATCATTCAGCAGGTGCTGGTCGAAGCGCGGCGCGAAGGGGTGTTCGCGTTCGGCGCTGCTGTTCCGCATATCGACTACCTGCCATTGCGGGCCTTGCACCAGCAACTGGCTAAAGTGACGCGCTTTCAAAGCCCACGTGCCTTCAACTACATGTTCAGCCCCGGGTTCGAGCCCCTGCGCCGCCAGGTGGCCATCCGCATGCGTGACGCTGGCGTCGTGGTGGACCCGTCCGAGGTCGTGATCACTCATGGCTGCGTTGATGCGCTGCAGATGTCACTGCGTGTGCTGACCAGCCCCGGCGACCTGATCGCCGCCGAATCCCCAACCTATTACGGCCTGTTGCAATTGGCCGACCTGCTGGGCCTGAAAGTCATCGAGATCCCCAGCGACCCTAACACCGGAATCAGCCTGGAGGCGCTTCAACTGGCGGCGAATCAATGGTCCATCAAGGCCTTGGTGATGACGTCGCGATTGAGCAATCCCCTGGGCAGCACCATGCCCGAGGAGCGGCAAAAACATTTATTGCGTCTTGCCTCGGATTTTGACATCCAGATCATCGAGGACGACATCTACGGCGAGTTGATGTACGAGCAGAACAAGACCAAGGCGCTGAAGGCGTTCGACCGTCTGGGGCACGTCATCTACTGCTCAAGTTTCTCCAAGACCTTATCGCCGGGCGTGCGAATCGGCTGGATGATCGCCGGCAAGTACCAGGCGGAAATTCAGCGTCTGCAAACGTTCAGTACCCATTCGGCGTGTAGCGTGACGCAGATGGCGGTCGCATCCTACCTCGAGAACGGCGGGTACGACCGGCACCTGCGCTTTATTCGGCAGGAGCACCGCAAGAACCTCAGCGCGTTCCAGTTGGCCGTGCAGCAGATGTTTCCTGAAGGTACGCAGATCAGCCGCCCTGCGGGCGGGTTCATTCTCTGGATCAGCCTGCCGGGCCGGGTGAATACTCAGGAGCTGCATGTGCGCGCGCTTGAGCAGGGCATCAGCATCGCGCCGGGGTTGATATTCAGCAACACGGAGCAATTCAATCACTGCATACGCCTCAATTGTGGGCTGCCGTGGAACCGCGAGGCGGAAAGGGCGTTAATGACAGTGGGTATGCTGGCCAAGCAGTTATGCCAGGATGCGGGCCAATCCTGGTGAACTCAAGAGAGCGGCCGCTTTCCATACTATGAAGGGCGGCAGACAGGTGACTTGTCAGCCTCCGTGCAAAGAGCCAGCATATGGCTCATGTCTTGAATACAGTCGTCCAGTCTATGAAATCACTGCGCTGTTTTAATGTGATATTGGTGGTGTTGCTGAGTGCCTGTGACGCTGACAAGGCGCCGGCTCCGCCAGCGAAGGTCAGCAACTCGGCCGCCCCGGCTGCTTCGGCCCCGGCTGCTTCGGCCCCGGCTCCGAGCGCTACGGGTGACGTCGCTGATGGACAGAAATCTGCGCCGTCCGCTGCATCCGCTGTGTCCACGGGCGAACCGTTGCCTATCGGCAAGCCGGCGGTGGAGGGGCAGGCGGTCCACGAACTGGCGCCCAACATCCCTGCGGTCCCGGTTGTCGCCTCCGGCAAGCCGTCTGGAAAGTCCAGTGAGACACCGATAGGTGGCGGCAAGGCCGCGGCGAGCCCCGTCCCTTCCGACGCTAAATCGGCCAAGGTTAAAGCGGATAATGCCGAGGTGGCTCGGCGCGCTCCGGTCGCGAATAAGTCCAAGGCGGCTTCCCAGGTCGTCAAAGAGACCCGTTTAAATAAGGTGCCGCTTGACCTGAGCCTGCCCCCCGAGATGGTCAAGCAGTTGACCCCGCCGGCTAACGTGATCACCTCTGCGTCGAAGACCAAGCCCCAGCCAGCCGGTGCCAAGCCGCTGCTGCCGAAGATGTTCCCCGATGCCAACGCCGACCCTGACTTCCAGATGCAAGGTCGGCTGTTGAGCAACGAAATGGACCTGCAATTGCGCAACGAAGCGCGCAAGGACGTGGAAGGCGCAGCGCTGGATTTCACATTTAAAAAATGATGAAAGCATGACGCTGTCGGAGTGCCGGATTTTCAAACGTGTGTTTTAGCGCGTAAGATCCGGCCATCGTCTTGACTGTCCACACAGGGTCTCTTATGGAATGCCGTCCAGGCTGCGGCGCGTGCTGCATCGCGCCGTCCATTACCTCACCTATTCCCGGCATGCCCAACGGCAAACCTGCGGGCGTGCGCTGCCTGCATCTTTCGATTGACATGCTCTGTGGCATATTCGGCCAACCGGGCAGGCCGGCCGTGTGTGGTCAGTTTGCGGCAGAGCCCGACGTATGTGGCTCCGGCCCCGAGGACGCAATCCGTCTGATCGGCTGGTGGGAAAAGATGACGTCGGTGGCTTGAAACGCGGCCGGTCATGACTGAACTTCAACAATAAGGAATAATTTATGAGTTCGCTGTACCGCATTGCTTTCGGGTTGGGACTGACTGTATGGGTGGCAGCGTCCGCGCAGGCCGAGGAATGGAAGGTCGCCAAGAACGAGGAGGGCATCAAAGTCTCCCTCAGTGAAGTCCCTGGGTCACAGTACAAGGCCTATCAGGGCGTGACGATCATCAAGGCAGGCATCGGCAAGCTAAGAGCGTTGCAGGAAGACGTAGTTGCTGCGTGCGCATGGATTCACGAGTGCAAGCTGCAAAAGATCCTCAAGCACGAGGGCGACAAGACCTGGACCTACTCGCAGTTCAATACGCCGTGGCCGGTGACTCCTAGGGATTCAGTGTTGAAGGTCACCACCGTACAAGGCACGGATGGCAGTGTCACGCGCAAGCTCGAGGCCGATCCCAAGTACATCCCGGAGGAAAAGGGCTTCGTGCGCGTTGCTCAGGTTGATGGATTCTGGAAGTTCGTGCCCAAAGGCGACAATTTGACCGAGGTGACCTACCAAGTGCACACCGAGCCGGGTGGCAGCGTGCCGTCCTGGCTGGCGAACAAGTTCGTGGTAGATGCGCCGTTCAACACCCTTAAAGCCCTGAAAGACCGAGCGGAGAAGAACTGATCGGCTTGTTTACGCCCTGACGCGACAAAAAAAGGCTGCCCGAAGGCAGCCTTTTTTGTGTCTTGCAGGTGCCCCCGAGTTACTTGCGCTCGGCCAGCGGAACGATATCGCGCGACACTTCACCGGTGTACAGCTGGCGCGGACGACCGATTTTGTAAGGGCTCGACAGCATTTCCTTCCAGTGCGAAATCCAGCCAACGGTGCGTGCTAGGGCGAAGATCACCGTGAACATGCTGGTCGGGATCCCGATCGCCTTGAGGATGATGCCCGAGTAGAAATCGACGTTCGGGTACAGCGAACGTTCGATGAAGTACGGGTCGGTCAGGGCAATCTCTTCCAGGCGCATGGCCAGTTCGAGCTGAGGATCGTTGGTGATGCCGAGTTCGCGCAGGACTTCGTCGCACGTCTGCTTCATCACGGTGGCACGCGGGTCGCGGTTCTTGTAGACGCGGTGACCGAAGCCCATGAGCTTGAACGGATCGTTCTTGTCCTTGGCCTTGGCGATGTAGGTGTCGATGTTGGACACATCGCCGATCTCGTCGAGCATGGTCAGCACGGCTTCGTTCGCACCGCCATGGGCAGGGCCCCAGAGTGCGGCAATGCCGGCAGCAATACAGGCGAACGGGTTGGCGCCCGATGAGCCCGCCATGCGCACGGTGGAGGTAGAGGCGTTTTGTTCGTGGTCGGCGTGGAGGATGAAAATCCGGTCCATGGCCTTGGCCAGCGTCGGGCTGATCGGTTTGATCTCGCACGGCGTGTTGAACATCATGTGCAGGAAGTTTTCCGCGTAGCTCAGGTCATTGCGCGGGTACATCATGGGCTGGCCCATGGAGTACTTGTAAACCATCGCTGCCAGGGTCGGCATCTTGGCGACCAGACGGATCGCCGAGATCTCGCGATGCTGTGGATTATTGATGTCCAGCGAGTCGTGGTAGAACGCCGACAGGGCGCCGACCACGCCGCACATGACGGCCATCGGGTGGGCGTCGCGGCGGAAACCGTTGAAGAAGGTCTTGAGTTGCTCGTGCACCATGGTGTGATTCTTCACGGTGACGACGAATTCGGCTTTTTGCTCCGCGGTTGGCAGTTCGCCGTTGAGCAGCAGGTAGCAGGTTTCCAGATAGTCCGATTGCTCGGCCAACTGTTCGATCGGGTAGCCGCGGTGCAGGAGAATGCCGTTGTCACCGTCGATGTAGGTGATCTTCGATTCGCAAGAGGCGGTGGACATGAAGCCCGGGTCGAATGTGAAGCGTCCGGTGGCAGTCAGGCCGCGTACGTCGATGACATCGGGACCAACGGTGCCGGTCAGAATGGGCAGCTCGACGGGGGCTGCGCCCTCGATGATCAACTGCGCTTTTTTATCAGCCATGTGGCCTCCTAATTATGCTTCAAATCATCAGACAGACCCCCCACGCAGGGCCCGCATCACTATAGTGAGATAAATTCTAAAGTCAATTTGCCAAAAGTCTTGTGGTAGAAGGCTTTAACCCATGGTTTTCGTGGAAATTAAGGGCCATTTACGCCAATTATCCAGCTAAAGCAATCCACCCTTGGGGTAGGGTCTGCGCGTTGTCATTAGTTGGCTAACTGTCTATACTCGGCGTCCGACCGCCAGGGGCTTTCAGGCCCGATTCACTGGGGTTGGTCACTTCCTGGGTAGTGGGTACCTGACCAGTGCACTTCCCAACAACTTGCCCTGAGTGTTAGGGCTCTTCAGTGTGAAAAAAAGCCGTGAAAAGCCAACGACCTGTAAACCTAGACCTAAGGACCATCAAACTCCCTATCACTGCTTACACGTCCATCCTTCATCGTATTTCCGGTGTCATCCTCTTCGTCGGCATTGCAATCATGCTGTACGGACTGGACTTGTCGCTCGATTCCGAGGAAGGCTTCGCGACGGTGAAAGCGGGACTGACCAGTCCGCTGGCCAAGTTTGTGATATGGGCTCTTCTGTCCGCACTGCTGTATCACCTGGTGGCGGGCGTCCGTCACCTGATCATGGACACGGGCATCGGCGAGACGCTGGAAGGCGGCAAGCGGGGCTCTAAAATCGTTATCGCCGTGTCTGTGGTGGTGATCGTTCTGGCAGGAGTGTGGATATGGTAACCAACGTCACAAACCTTTCTCGTTCGGGCCTGTACGACTGGATGGCGCAGCGCGTCTCTGCCGTCGTACTCGCGGCTTATTTCATCTTCCTGATCGGGTACCTGATCGCGCACCCTGGCCTTGATTTCGCCACGTGGCACGCTCTGTTCTCCCATAACGGAATGCGCATCTTCAGTCTGCTGGCTCTGGTTGCCCTCGCGGCCCACACATGGGTCGGCATGTGGACCATCGCGACCGACTACCTGACGCCGATGGCGCTGGGCAAGTCCGCGACAGCGGTGCGTTTCCTGTTCCAGGCTGTGTGCGGCATTGCGATGTTCGCTTACTTCGTCTGGGGTGTGCAGATTCTTTGGGGTATCTGATTCATGGCTAACATTAATTCGCTTTCATTCGACGCCATCATCATTGGCGGCGGTGGTGCCGGCATGCGTGCCGCACTGCAACTGGCTCAGGGCGGCCACAAGACCGCTGTGGTCACCAAGGTCTTCCCGACCCGCTCCCATACCGTTTCCGCTCAGGGTGGCATCACCTGCGCAATCGCTTCTGCCGATCCAAACGATGACTGGCGCTGGCACATGTACGACACCGTCAAGGGCTCCGACTACATCGGCGACCAGGACGCGATCGAGTACATGTGTTCCGTGGGTCCCGAGGCAGTGTTCGAGCTCGAGCACATGGGTCTGCCGTTCTCGCGTACCGAGCAGGGCCGCATCTACCAGCGTCCGTTCGGTGGCCAGTCGAAGGACTTCGGCAAGGGCGGTCAGGCTGCACGTACCTGCGCCGCAGCCGACCGTACCGGTCACGCGCTGCTGCACACCCTGTACCAGGCCAACCTGAAGGCCGGCACTGTATTCCTCAACGAGTACTACGCGGTGGATCTGGTCAAAAACCAGGACGGCGCATTCGTCGGCATTATCGCTATCTGCATCGAAACCGGTGAAACCTCCTACATCCGCGCCAACGCAACTGTATTGGCCACTGGCGGCGCCGGGCGTATCTACTCGTCCACCACCAATGCCCTGATCAACACCGGCGACGGCGTTGGGATGGCTTTGCGTGCAGGTGTACCGGTTCAGGACATCGAAATGTGGCAGTTCCACCCGACCGGCATCGCCGGCGCAGGTGTACTGGTCACCGAAGGTTGCCGTGGTGAAGGCGGTTACCTGATCAACAAGCACGGCGAGCGTTTCATGGAGCGTTACGCTCCGAACGCCAAGGATCTTGCCGGTCGTGACGTTGTGGCTCGCTCCATGGTCAAAGAGATCATTGCCGGCAACGGCTGTGGCCCGGATGGCGATCACGTGATGCTCAAGCTTGATCACCTGGGTGAGGAAGTGCTGCACAGCCGTCTCCCGGGCATCATGGAATTGTCCAAGACCTTCGCTCACGTCGACCCGGCCGTCGCGCCAATTCCTGTCGTACCGACTTGCCACTACATGATGGGCGGCGTAGCCACCAACATTCATGGTCAGGCCATCACCCAGGACGCCGCTGGCGTTGATGCAATCATCCCTGGCCTGTTCGCGGTCGGCGAGGTTGCCTGCGTTTCGGTTCACGGTGCCAACCGCCTGGGCGGCAACTCGCTGCTCGATCTGGTGGTATTCGGTCGTGCTGCCGGTCTGCACCTGGAGCAGGCGCTCAACGAAGGCATCGACTACCGTCGCGCCTCGGAAACCGACATCGACGTCGCCCTGGCTCGCCTCAGCGGCCTGAACGAACGCACCACCGGTGAAGACGTTGCAACCCTGCGCAAAGAGCTGCAGAGCTGCATGCAGAACTACTTCGGTGTGTTCCGTACCGGCGAATACATGCAGAAGGGTATTGCCCAGCTGGCGACCCTGCGCGAGCGCATTGCCAACGTCAAAATCAACGACAAGAGCCAGGCATTTAACACTGCCCGGATCGAAGCGCTGGAGCTGCAGAACCTGCTGGAAGTCGCTGAAGCAACGGCGATCGCCGCAGAGCATCGCAAGGAGTCCCGTGGCGCTCACGCCCGTGAAGACTTCGAAGATCGCGACGACGAGAACTGGCTGTGCCACACCCTGTACTTCCCGGGTGACAAGCGCGTAGCCAAGCGTGCCGTGAACTTCTCGCCGAAAACTGTTCCGACTTTTGAACCTAAGATTCGGACTTATTAAGGGTGACCGCCATGTTGCAAGTCAGTGTTTACCGCTACAACCCTGATCAGGACGCCGCGCCGTTCATGCAGGATTTCCAGGTCGATACCGGTGGCAAAGACCTGATGGTGCTGGATGTGCTGGCTCTGATCAAAGAGCAGGACGAAGGCTTTTCGTACCGTCGTTCGTGCCGCGAAGGCGTGTGCGGTTCCGATGGCATGAACATCAACGGCAAGAATGGCCTGGCCTGCATCACGCCGCTGTCGGCTGTGGTCAAGGGCAACAAGATGGTGGTTCGTCCACTGCCTGGCCTGCCGGTCATCCGTGACCTGGTTGTCGACATGAGCATCTTCTACAAGCAGTACGAGAAGGTGAAGCCATTCCTGCAGAACGACACGCCTGCTCCGGCCATCGAACGCCTGCAGACGCCGGAAGAGCGCGAAAAGCTCGACGGCCTGTACGAGTGCATCCTGTGCGCCTGCTGCTCGACGTCGTGCCCTTCGTTCTGGTGGAACCCCGACAAATTCCTCGGCCCCGCTGCGTTGCTGCAAGCCTATCGCTTCCTGGCTGACAGCCGCGACACCAAGACCGAAGAGCGCCTTGCCTCGATGGACGATCCGTTCAGCGTATTCCGTTGCCGCGGCATCATGAACTGCGTCAACGTTTGCCCGAAAGGCCTTAACCCAACCAAGGCTATTGGTCACGTGCGCAACATGTTGCTCAAAAGCGGTGTCTGATCCAGCCGCACCTGTAATATCGCAGCACCCGCTACTGCAGTACCCGTAAACGCTGCGGCGCAGGCTTCAACCGGCGCCGTAGTTTTAACCTGAGCAGTTGTCGTATGGCCTCAGCTCTTATTTTGAAGAAATGAAACCAGCAGGGGCATCCGGGCTGGTACCCGGACTATCTGCGTGATTCCTAGTGACTTGAAGTCGCTGCACATGGACTTTTCAAGTTTGCGCTGGCATCGACGCCGATGGTGTCCCCTAACCGAGGGTGACCAAGCATGCAAGAAAGCGTGATGCAGCGCATGTGGAACAGCGCCCACCTTTCCGGTGGTAACGCTGCCTATGTGGAAGAGCTCTACGAGCTCTACCTGCACGACCCTAACGCTGTGCCAGAAGAGTGGCGCACCTATTTTCAGACGTTGCCGGCTGACGGCAGCACTGCCACCGATGTATCGCACTCGACGGTTCGCGATCATTTCGTGTTGCTGGGGAAAAACCAGCGCCGCGCCCAACCGGTCTCCGCCGGCAGCGTGAGCAGCGAGCATGAGAAGAAGCAAGTTGAAGTACTGCGGCTTATCCAGGCATTCCGTATGCGCGGCCATCAGGCGGCGCAACTCGATCCTCTGGGTTTGTGGCAGCGGACTGCGCCAGCTGACCTGTCGATCAACCATTACGGTTTGACCAACGCTGACCTCGATACCACATTCCGTGCCGGCGACCTGTTCATCGGCAAGGAAGAAGCGAGCCTACGCGAAATCGTTGAATCGTTGCAGCAGACATATTGCCGCACCATCGGCGCCGAGTTCACCCACATCGTCGATTCCAACCAGCGCAACTGGTTCATGCAGCGCCTTGAGAGCGTGCGGGGCCGTCCAGCCTATTCCGCTGACCTCAAGAGCCATCTGCTTGAACGCGTGACTGCGGCCGAGGGCCTGGAAAAGTACCTGGGCACCAAGTACCCGGGCACCAAGCGTTTTGGTCTGGAAGGCGGTGAAAGCCTCATCCCGATGCTCGACGAGCTGATCCAGCGTTCCGGGTCCTACGGGACCAAGGAAGTGGTGATCGGCATGGCCCACCGTGGCCGTCTCAACGTGCTGGTCAACACCTTCGGTAAAAACCCGCGCGACCTGTTCGACGAATTCGAAGGCAAGAAAAAGGTCGAGCTGGGTTCCGGTGACGTGAAATATCACCAGGGCTTCTCGTCCAACGTCATGACCACCGGTGGCGAAGTTCACCTGGCGATGGCCTTCAACCCGTCTCACCTGGAGATCGTTTCTCCGGTGGTCGAGGGTTCTGTGCGCGCACGTCAGGACCGCCGCAACGACGCCACCGGCGAGAAGGTTCTGCCGATCTCGATCCACGGTGACGCTGCGTTCGCCGGTCAGGGTGTCGTGCTGGAAACCTTCCAGATGTCGCAGACCCGCGGCTTCAAGACGGGCGGCACGATCCACATCGTGATCAACAACCAGGTCGGCTTCACCATCAGCAAGCAGGAAGACTCGCGCTCGACAGAGTACGCGACCGACGTTGCCAAGATGATTCAGGCACCGATCCTTCATGTGAATGGCGATGACCCGGAAGCCGTGTTGTTCGTCACTCAGCTGGCCATCGATTACCGCATGCAGTTCAAGCGTGACGTGGTGATCGATCTGGTCTGCTACCGTCGTCGCGGCCACAACGAGGCCGACGAGCCAAGCGGCACCCAGCCGCTCATGTACCAGCAAATTGCCAAGCAGCGCACCACGCGCGAGCTGTACGCCGACGCTCTGGCTGCAGCCGGTGTTCTCAACGCAGAAGCGGCTCAGACCAAGGTCGACGAGTACCGCAACGCGCTGGACAACGGCATGCACGTGGTCAAGAGCCTGGTCAAGGAGCCGAACAAGGAATTGTTCGTCGACTGGCGTCCTTACCTGGGTCACGCGTGGACCGCACGTCACGACACCAGCTTCGACCTCAAGACTCTTCAGGAGCTGTCGGCCAAGCTGATGGAAGTGCCGGAAGGTTTCGTGGTTCAGCGTCAGGTTCAGAAAATCTACGAAGACCGCCAGAAGATGCAAGTCGGCGGGCTTCCGATCAACTGGGGCTACGCAGAAACCATGGCTTACGCCACGCTGGCGTTTGAAGGCCATCAGGTGCGCATCACCGGTCAGGACGTGGGTCGCGGTACGTTCTCGCACCGTCACGCCGTGCTGCACAACCAGAAAGACGGCGCCACTTACGTGCCGTTGCAGAACCTGTACGCCGGTCAGCCGCGTTTCGACCTGTACGACTCGTTCCTGTCGGAAGAGGCGGTACTGGCGTTCGAATACGGTTACTCGACCACTCAGCCCAATGCGCTGGTGATCTGGGAAGCCCAGTTCGGTGACTTCGCCAACGGTGCACAGGTCGTGATCGACCAGTTCATCACCAGCGGCGAGCACAAGTGGGGTCGTTTGTGCGGCCTGACGATGCTGTTGCCGCATGGCTACGAAGGGCAGGGCCCGGAGCACTCTTCGGCCCGTCTTGAGCGTTACCTGCAATTGTGTGCGGAGCACAACATTCAGGTGTGCATGCCTACCACCCCGGCACAGATCTACCATCTGCTGCGCCGTCAGGTGATTCGCCCGCTGCGCAAGCCGCTGATCGTGCTGACGCCGAAGTCGTTGCTGCGCCACAAGCTGGCCGTTTCGACCCTGGAAGATCTGGCCCATGGCTCGTTTCAGACCGTCATCCCGGAAATCGACACCCTCGATGCCGCCAAAGTGACGCGTCTGGTGCTGTGCAGTGGCAAGGTTTACTACGACCTGTTGGAAAAACGCCGTGCCGAAGGCCGCGAAGATATCGCCATCGTGCGTATCGAGCAGCTCTACCCGTTCCCGGAAGACGACCTGATGGAGGCCATCGCGCCTTACTCCAACTTGACCCACGTGGTCTGGTGTCAGGAAGAGCCGATGAACCAGGGCGCCTGGTACAGCAGTCAGCACCACCTGCGCCGCAGCATCGGCAATCACAACCGCAATCTCGTGCTCGAGTATGCCGGCCGTGACGCTTCAGCTGCTCCTGCTTGTGGTTACGCTTCGATGCACGCCGAACAGCAGGAAAAACTGCTGAAAGACGCGTTTTCCGTTTAACGCCTTCGCGCACTTGAAACCGAATTAAAGGAATTACAGATAATGGCTATTGAGATCAAAGCCCCCTCTTTCCCGGAATCCGTTGCCGACGGCACCGTTGCCACCTGGCACAAGAAGCCGGGCGACGCAGTCAAGCGTGACGAACTGATCGTTGATATCGAAACCGATAAAGTCGTCCTGGAAGTATTGGCCGAAGCTGACGGCGTACTGGGCGGAATCGTTGCCGAAGAGGGCGCTACTGTCCTGTCGAACCAGCTGCTGGGCTCGATCGAAGAGGGCGGTGCCGCCGCCGCTCCAGCCGCCGCTGCACCTGCTTCGGCTGCCGCAGCTCCTGCTCAGGCCGCCGCGCCTGCTGCTGCACCTGCTGTCGCAGCCGGTGACGAAGACGCCATCGGAGCTCCAGCTGCCCGCAAGCTGGCCGAAGAAAATGGCATCAACCTTGCCAGCGTCAAGGGCACTGGCAAGGATGGCCGTGTGACCAAGGAAGACGTGGTCGCTGCCATCGAAGCGAAGAAATCCGCTCCGGCCGCTGCGCCTGCTGCCAAACCTGCCGCAGCTGCCGCTGCGCCTGTTGCTGCCGCTGGCGATCGTACCGAGAAGCGCGTGCCGATGACCCGTCTGCGCGCCAAGGTTGCCGAACGTCTGGTTGAAGCTCAGTCGAACATGGCGATGCTGACCACGTTCAACGAAGTCGACATGACTGAAGTCATGGCGCTGCGTTCGAAATACAAGGACCTGTTCGAGAAGTCCCACAACGGCGTACGCCTGGGCTTCATGTCGTTCTTCGTCAAGGCGGCGACCGAAGCGCTGAAGCGCTTCCCGGCTGTCAACGCGTCGATCGACGGTTCGGACATCGTCTACCACGGTTATGCCGACGTCGGCGTTGCCGTATCGAGCGACCGCGGCCTGGTGGTTCCAGTGCTGCGCAACGCCGAGCAGATGAGCCTGGCTGAAATCGAGGGCGGCATCGCCACCTTCGGCAAGAAAGCCCGTGACGGCAAACTGTCCATCGACGAGATGACTGGCGGTACCTTCACCATCACCAACGGTGGTACTTTCGGTTCGATGATGTCGACGCCGATCGTCAACCCGCCGCAAGCGGCCATCCTGGGCATGCACAACATCCTGCAGCGTCCGATGGCGATCAACGGTCAGGTTGTGATTCGTCCAATGATGTACCTGGCGTTGTCGTACGATCACCGCCTGATTGACGGTAAAGAAGCCGTGACCTTCCTGGTCACCATCAAGAACCTGCTGGAAGACCCGGCGCGTCTGCTGCTGGACATCTGATTAACGGACAGCTGCAAGCCGCAAGCGCCAAGCTGCAAGTAACAAGCAGCCTGGCGCCAGCGCTTGGGTCGTCGCAACATCTCATGAACAGGCTGCAACTCGTCTGTAAAGCATCACGGATCAGCATGCAGCTTGTGGCTTAAAGCTCGCAGCTAAAGAGGAACTCTTTTCTATGTCCCAGAAATTCGACGTGGTAGTGATTGGCGCAGGCCCTGGCGGCTATGTGGCTGCTATCAAGGCCGCGCAACTCGGTCTCACGACTGCCTGCATCGAGAAGTATCAGGATAAAGAGGGCAAGCTCGCCCTTGGCGGCACCTGCCTGAACGTAGGCTGCATTCCTTCCAAGGCGCTGCTCGACAGCTCCTGGAAATTCTACGAAGCCAAGAACCAGTTCGGTGTTCACGGCATCTCGGTCGGCGACGTCAAAATGGACGTTACTGCCATGATTGGCCGCAAGTCCCAGATCGTCAAAGGCCTGACCGGTGGCGTTGCCAGCCTGTTCAAAGCCAACGGCGTTACTTCCCTGCAGGGTCACGGCAAACTGCTGGCCGGCAAGAAGGTCGAGCTGACCAAGCCTGACGGCACCACCGAAGTCATCGAAGCGGACAACATCATTCTGGCGTCCGGTTCGCGTCCGATCGACATCCCGCCGGCTCCAGTCAACCAGGTCACCATCGTTGATTCGACCGGTGCCCTGGAATTCCAGGCAGTGCCTGAGCGCCTCTGCGTGATCGGCGCCGGCGTCATCGGTCTGGAACTGGGCTCCGTGTGGGCACGTCTGGGCGCGAAAGTGACCGTTCTCGAAGCACTGGAGAAGTTCCTGCCAGCGGCTGACGAAGCGGTTGCCAAGGAAGCCTTGAAGACGTTCACCAAGCAGGGTCTGGACATCAAACTCGGCGCCCGTGTTACCGGCTCCGAGGTCAAAGGCGATGAAGTCGTTGTGAAATACACCGACAACGCCGGCGAGCAGAACATCACCTTCGACCGCGTTATCGTGGCCGTAGGCCGCCGCCCGGTCACCACCGAGCTGCTGGCTGCCGACAGCGGCGTCGACATCGACGAGCGCGGTTTCATCTTCGTCAATGACCAGTGCGAAACCAGCGTCCCAGGCGTCTTCGCCATCGGTGACGTGGTCCGTGGTCTGATGCTGGCGCACAAGGCGTCGGAAGAAGGCATCATGGTTGTCGAGCGCATCAAGGGTCACAAGACCCAGATGAACTACGACCTGATTCCTTCGGTCATTTATACGCACCCGGAAATCGCATGGGTCGGTAAAACCGAGCAGACCTTGAAGGCTGAGGGCGTTGAGGTTAACGTCGGCAGCTTCCCGTTCGCGGCCAGCGGCCGTGCAATGGCAGCGAACGATACCGGCGGTTTCGTCAAGGTCATCGCTGACGCCAAGACCGACCGTGTGCTGGGTGTACACGTCATTGGTCCAGGCGCTGCAGAGCTGGTTCAACAGGGCGCGATCGGCATGGAGTTCGGCACCAGTGCCGAAGACATCGGCATGATGGTCTTCTCCCACCCGACGTTGTCCGAAGCACTGCACGAAGCGGCTCTGGCGGTGAATGGCGGCGCCATTCACATCCAGAACAAGAAAAAACGCTAAAGATAACCACGGCGGTCCGCCCGTCGTAGGCCCTGTTCGCAGGGTTTACCGCGGAAGGTCCGTTGGACTCGAACTTCCGGCACGCAAGCAGGCATCAGGCCTGACCTGTGTGTCGGGAGAAGCGGTCACAGGTGGTGCGGCACGCTTTGACGAGCAGCACCGAATGCGCAGTACCTAACGAAGACGGTAATAAGCATGAATCTTCACGAGTATCAGGGTAAGCAGCTGTTTGCTGAATACGGCCTGCCAGTATCCAAGGGCTATGCAGTAGACACCCCGGAAGCAGCAGCAGAAGCGTGCGACAAGATCGGCGGAACCGAGTGGGTCGTCAAAGCCCAGGTTCACGCGGGTGGTCGCGGTAAAGCGGGCGGCGTAAAGCTGGTTCGCAGCAAGGAAGACGCAGCTGCGTTCGCTCAACAGTGGTTGGGCAAGCGTCTGGTCACTTATCAGACTGATGCCAATGGCCAGCCAGTCACCAAGATCCTGGTTGAATCGTGCACTGACATCGCCAAAGAGCTGTACCTGGGCGCTGTAGTCGATCGTTCGAGCCGCCGTATCGTGTTCATGGCTTCCACCGAAGGTGGCGTGGACATCGAGAAAATCGCTCACGACACGCCTGAAAAGATTCTCAAAGCCACCATCGATCCACTGGTTGGCGCTCAGCCATTCCAGGGTCGCGATCTGGCATTCCAGCTGGGTCTGGAAGGCAAGCAGGTCACCCAGTTCGCCAAGATCTTCACCGGTCTGGCCAAGCTGTTCCAGGACCACGACCTGGCCCTGCTGGAAGTGAACCCGCTGGTGATCAAGGCTGACGGCGATCTGCACTGCCTCGACGCCAAGATCAACATCGACGCCAACGCCATGTACCGTCAGCCAAAGCTGAAGGCTTTCCACGACCCGTCGCAAGACGACCCGCGCGAAGCCCACGCTGCCAAGTTCGAACTGAACTACGTGGCACTGGAAGGCAACATCGGCTGTATGGTCAACGGTGCTGGCCTGGCCATGGGCACCATGGACATCGTCAACCTGCATGGCGGCAAGCCAGCCAACTTCCTTGACGTTGGCGGCGGTGCCACCAAAGAACGCGTTACCGAAGCGTTCAAGATCATCCTGTCCGACACCAACGTCGCGGCAGTGCTGGTCAACATCTTCGGCGGCATCGTTCGTTGCGACATGATTGCCGAAGGCATCATTGGCGCAGTGAAAGAAGTCGGCGTGAAAATCCCGCTAAAGTATTGGCAGAAAGCGGCTTGAACATCATCGCAGCTACCAGCCTGACCGACGCTGCTCAACAAGTCGTCAAAGCTGCGGAGGGCAAATAATGAGCGTCCTGATCAATAAAGACACCAAGGTTATCTGCCAGGGCTTCACCGGCTCGCAGGGTACCTTCCACTCCGAGCAAGCCATTGCCTACGGCACCAAAATGGTTGGCGGCGTGACTCCAGGCAAGGGCGGCACCACGCACCTGAACCTGCCAGTGTTCAACACTGTGTCCGAAGCAGTAGAGAAAACCGGCGCAACCGCTTCGGTTATCTACGTTCCGGCTCCGTTCTGCAAGGACTCCATCCTTGAAGCAGCGTTCGGCGGCATCAAGCTGATCGTCTGCATCACCGAAGGCATCCCGACCATCGACATGCTGGAAGCCAAGGTCAAGTGCGACGAACTGGGTGTGGTCCTGATCGGTCCTAACTGCCCAGGCGTCATCACTCCGGGCGAGTGCAAGATCGGCATCATGCCAGGTCACATTCACTTGCCAGGCAAGGTCGGTATCGTGTCGCGTTCCGGCACCCTGACTTACGAAGCTGTGAAGCAGACCACTGACGCCGGTTTCGGTCAG
>Ga0308169_10000370_pt1 | contig 71674 bp, 96 predicted proteins | sample PhyBR1_2_FD_202139 | JGI IMG/M metagenome (GOLD analysis project Ga0308169, IMG submission 202139) | Phyllosphere microbial communities from UC Gill Tract Community Farm, Albany, California, United States - DLSLSB.R1 | ecosystem: Host-associated > Plants > Phyllosphere > Unclassified | place...
ATATTACTGAACTTTTAAAGAACGGGATTGTTCTTGAGAAGGATGCGAGTGGAAAAATTATAAAAAACCAACCGTTTCAATATATTATAAGTACACATTCATCTCATATAGTTGCTAATTGTCAAGAATTTAACTCTATAAAATATCTAAAAAAAGAATCTATTAATGACATTAAAGCAAGAAACATAAAAGATTTAGAGAAAGAATATACTGATGCAGGGGAAGAAAAAAATTACCGTTTTTTAAAACAATATTTAACAATAAATAGAGCAGAATTATTTTTTGCTGATAAAGCTATTTTTATTGAAGGCGATACTGAAAGAATTCTATTACCTGCAATGATGAAAAAATTAGACTTAGAAGTCGATTTAGAAGACAATGAACTTCATTTATTATCACAAAACATTTCAATTATAGAAGTTGGAGCACATTCACATATTTTTGAAAGGTTTATTGATTTCATAGGTATAAAATCACTAATTCTAACCGATTTAGATTGCTATTATACAGAGCCTATTCTAGATGAGGAGGGAGTACCACAAATATATCAAAATGGAAATCCGAAAGTAAAAGAAAAGAAATGTCCTGCAAGTGACGTCAATGTAAAATTCACAAAAAATTGGGCTTTAATATTTTTTCATAAAGAGAAAAAAGAAATAAATTATTTTAAAGAACTAAAACTTGATTGGAAAATAATTAGAAGAAATAGAAAAGGTAAATGGAACTCTAATAGAAAGGGTAAAATTCTTTTAATGTTTCAAATAGAAGAAAATGGTTATCACGCAAGAAGTTTTGAAGATGGTTTTTTTCATGTTAATTATGATTTTATTTGTGATGAAAATAATAGCTTTCAATCACTAACAGATAAATGGATTGAAGATTTCAAAGCAAATAAAAATGCTTTTAATCTTTCCGAAAATGGAATAGACAGTAAATCTTCTTTGGCGATAGAAATATTATTGAATAGTGATGAAACATATTCTAACTGGCAAATTCCAGTTTACATTAAAGAGGGATTATTATGGTTAAGGAAAGACTAGACATACAAGATCAGCCAGAAGTATTATCAATTTTTGAACACATTGATAATGGGCACAATTTTCTACTAAGTGGTGGTGCAGGAAGTGGTAAGACATATTCTTTAGTTTCTGTAATCAGGCAAGTCATTAAAGAAAACCCTAACATTAAAATTGCCTGTATGACATATACAAATTCTGCAGTAAAAGAAATCGAGGATCGTGTAAACCATAAAAATCTTAAAGTATCTACAATTCACGATTTTCTCTGGGATAACATTAAAAACTTTCAATCAGAATTAAAGTCAACTTTAATACATTTAGCAAAGGAAGATAGTATTACTAGGATTTTTATAAATAATCCCGAAGAAGTTTTATCGGGAGATATTAAAATTCAATACAAAGAATATATCAGATTGAGAGAAGGAATCATCTCTCACGATGAAGTGTTAACTATTTCTGAATATATGTTTGCAAAGTATCCTAAGTTATGTGATATTTTAAAGGATAAGTTCAAATTCATATTCATTGATGAGTATCAGGATACTAATGAACAAGTAATTAGAATATTTTTAGATCATCTACGAGTATCTAAAAAAGAATCTATAATAGGTTTATTTGGAGACGCAATGCAATCTATCTACGATGATGGAATTGGTAACTTAAATTCTTATTTGGAAGAAGATTACGTAAAAGAAGTAGTTAAAAATCAAAACAGAAGAAATCCAAAAAAGATTTACGAGCTTGCCAACAAACTTCGTACGGATAGTGTCAAGCAAGAACATTCTTCTGATTTAAGTGCCCCTAACATTTTACCAGATGGAAATGTAAAAGATGGTAATATCTTATTTTTATATTCCGTAGAAAAGGATACTGAAAAAATAAAAGATTATTTAAAAAAACTTGATCAAGGTTGGGACTTTGATAATTCTAAAACAACTAAAGAATTAAACCTAACTCATAACTTAATATCTGCACAAGCTGGATTTTCAACATTAATGGAAATTTATGGAAGAGACAGAATAATTGAATATAAAAACAAAATACTAAAAGAACTAAAGGAAAAAACAGATATTATAATAGAAGATAGCGACACTTTTGGAAATGTGATAGAAAAAATACAGACAAACAAGACACCTGTTATTACACAATTCATAGACTCTAATCCATTATTATATGAAAAAGCAAAAAAATATCCTTTTGAAATTTTTAAGAAAATTTATATTGATACCGATATTCTAACTGATGATAAAAAACAAAACGAGGATGAAGAAAACACTAAAGGTTCAAAAAAAGATAATTTAATAAAGCATTTGTTCAAAATTCAAAATATCTTAAGATTTTATGTAGATAAAAATTTCCCTGAGTTTTTTAGAGTTATGAAGAGAAATGGAATTTGTATCACTACAATTGAAGACAAACGAAAATTTAAAAGTAACATTGAAAATTTATTAACTAATCAAAACACTACAATTGGTGAAGTAATAAATAAAGCCGATGAGTTGGAAATTGTAAAAAAAGATGATAAAATAAATGAATTCATCAATTCGTCCGAATATATTTATGATAGAATAAGAGAAGTATCCTATCAAGAGTTCATTAAATTATATAATTATTTGGAGGGTTTAACTCCTTTTTCTACACAGCATAAAACCAAAGGAAATGAATTTGACAATGTCTTAGTAATTTTAGATAATGGAAATTGGGTTAAATATAATTTCAATTATTTATTTACTAATAGAATAGATAGAGCTAGTGTTTTACAAAGAACTCAAAAATTATTCTATGTTTGTTGTACTCGTTCAAAAGAGAATTTAGCAGTTTTTTTTCAGAAACCATCTCCACAAGTTATCGAAACTGCAAAAAATTGGTTTGAAGAAATTATTGATTTAGATAGATTATGACCATCCAAACCCTAAAAAATAAAAACCTCATCCTCTTCCAATCCATCTCCGGAAGCCGCTCTTTCGGTCTCGCAACCGAAAACTCAGACACAGACATTCGTGGAGTTTATTATTTGCCGAAAGAAGATTTTTTCGGACTCAACTATATTCCACAGATTTCTAATGAAACGAATGATATTTCGTATTTCGAAATCGGGAGGTTTGTAGAATTATTACAGAAAAACAATCCGAATATTCTGGAAATTCTGGCAAGTCCGGAAGATTGTATTCAGCATAAAAATCCGTTGATGGATTTGCTGAAGCCTGAAGATTTCCTTTCCAAATTATGCAAAGATACATTTGCAGGTTATGCAATTTCGCAGATCAAAAAAGCAAAAGGACTCAATAAAAAGATTTTAAATCCTATTGATAAAGAAAGAAAATCAATTCTTGATTTCTGCTATATTTTAGAAAATAATAGCTCTGTTCCGTTGAAAAAATGGTTGAGAGAATTCCCCTCCTCTGGAGGGATTTCCGTAGGACGGGGTAGTCTCTCACAGGAAAAATGCGGATTGGTCAGCATCGACAATACCAAAGGAATGTTTGCGCTGTTCTACGATGAATCGGGAGACTTAGGTTACAAAGGAATTATTCAGAATGAAGAAGCCAATCAGGTTTCTGTTTCATCTGTTCCGAAAGGTGAACAATCACTGGCTTTTATGTTTTGTAATCTAGACGCCTACTCCACCTATTGTAAAGATTACCGCGAATATTGGAAGTGGGTTTCAGAAAGAAATGAAGACCGCTACAACGTCAACCAAAACCACGGACAAAACTACGACAGCAAAAATATGATGCACACGATTCGTTTGTTACAGTCTTGTGAACATATTTTTAAAACCGGTTCGTTAGAGATTCGGGTCGAAAATCGAGATGAATTATTAGACATCAAAGCCGGAAACTGGTCGTATGATAATGTAATGAAGAAAGCAGAACAGCTGATTAAGTCGATTGAATATCATCATTCAAAGTCTACGCTTCCTGAATTTCCTGATGTAGAAAAGACAACCAGACTTTTAGTGGAAATAAGAAATTCACTTTATAGTAATTAAAAAACAAAAAAGGCTCCGATTGGAGCCTTTTATATGATGATCCGATAGCGCGGATTTCTAATCCGTGCTTCACTTAACTTTGAGCCCATTATCTATTTAGTGCAAAGGTGAATTTATTCCTTTATAATAAAGTAAGCAAAGAAGAATCAACAAGTTGATTTTATCATGCTTTTGCTCAAGCTTTGCAAAGCAAATTATTAGTTTTTGCTTTCTAAAATAGAAAATTTAAAGATAAAATCTTTGCGTTTAATAATTTAAAAACTATGATCAGAATCTCTTATCCCGAAGCCGATAGCGCGGATTTGCAATCCGTGCTTCCAATATAAAAACCCTAGCCTCCACGCCGGGGTTGTCCATTACCATGGTTAACATAATATCCTGATTATCAAAATACTTCACTTCAAAACCAATTCTATTCAAAATAATATTTATATTTGAATTACAAATTTAAAAACACAAATATTATGTCAAGTACTTCAGAAGTTGGGCACGCTAAAAATGTAGCGAACCTTCAAAAAATCACACAGCAAGTTACCACTTACAGCCTCTACAATCCTCCGGTAGAAAACATTACAGTAGCCAATCTTCAGGCATTGTACACCACAGCCACTGCAAAATTAGCTGAGGTGGAAGATAAACGAAACGCCAACAAAAACGCAATCATCATCCGTCAGACCGCTTTCGAAAATCTAAAATCAACATGTACCAAAATCGTTAATCTGCTCGAAATTTTAGGATTACCACAAGGAACATTAGATCAGGCAAGATCAATGAACCGTGCAATTCAGGGCAGCTCAAAGAAAACCACCACTCCACCCGAAGAAGGTAAAGAAACTTCCAAAACAGCTTCCACTTCCCGCCAGTCTTTCACCCAGCAGGCTGAAAATTTCGGGATTCTCCTACAGCTATTGGCAACCATTCCGGGCTACACACCGAATGAAGAAGACTTAAAATTAAACAACCTCACCACCTATCACGCATCATTAATGAGTAGTACCCAGGCTGTCGACCAGACAGAAGCCGAGCTCAATACCAAATTGATAGAAAGAGATAAAATTTTATATGCGGAGGGTGCGGGATTGTACACCATCGCCCAGAACATCAAAAAATATGTGAAAAGCCTCTACGGTGCAACATCTCCCGAGTATACAAACGTTTCAGCAATAGAATTTACGAATAGAAAATAATATTTTTTGTGTTCAAAAGAATGTTGAAGCATAGTAACTCAATATTCTTGCAGTGTAAAGTTACATTCTTGTAATGTAGCTTTATTTTTTTGCGATGTTATTTCAAATTGGCACGATGCAGAATTACATTCTTGCATTGTGAACTTATATTTTTACGTTGAGAAATCATATTCTTGCATTGCAAAACTATATTCTTGCGTTGCAAAATTACATTCTTGGGATGCAAACTTCAACTCTTGCATCACAGAAAAATATTTACAAATTTCGGAATAAAAATCTTTCACTAACTAGAAACAAAAAGGCTCCTATTGGAGCCTTTTATATGATATGATCTATTGGGTTTCAGTACCAAAAATCGAATAATTATTTAACCATTCTGATTTCTACTGCAACAAAACCTTTTGGGGATTTCTCTTTTTCAAAAGATACTTTGTTTCCTTTTTTGATAGGTTCCATACAGTTGTTACTGTGGAAGAAAACATTTTCTTTCGAACCGTCTTCTGTAATAAAACCGTAACCTTTTTCACTGAAAAATGTTACAATTCCTGTCTTAATCAATTCTTCAGCTTCAATAGGAGCTGCACCCAGCTGAATGTTGTTGATATCAAAATCTTCAACGTTGCTGTTATCCGGTGGTGTAGAAGTCAACTGCCCATTGGCATCCACGTACATGATCATGTCGTCTAGACCTTTACCTTTGTTGTTGCTGGTTTTACGCTCTTCTCTTTTTTGAGCTTTTTCCTTTGCTTTTTGAACTTTTTTCTTGAAATTTTCTTTTTTAGAGAAAGAATCCGCCATATATTGTATAAAATTTATTTGTTTAAACTGACTTTTTTAGGGATGTATTATATAACCCCAATAACCAATAATACTTCTTCTCTGAAGTAAAAAAGGTATCTTAATTGTTTTTCAGTAATGATGATTCAGATTGTCTTAAGAAAATATTATCGGAATAAAGATCCATCTAAGACATTAAGAAAGTGAAAACTGAGAGGAAAAATGAATATTCTAAACTATTACCGCTAAAGCAAAGATAGAAACCTTCTTATTAATTAAATGCAAATATACAACAAAAGATTGTAACTTCACCTCTCTAGCATATAATTATTTGAAATTCAATCTATTTTAATGCTTTTAAAAACGGCAATACATCATTTTTTTATTAGTCTTTAATCCTTCACGGTTTACAATATCAGCACATTGAAAATCATAAACATTTGCTTTAAGTCTTTTCATAAGTACATTTTAATTGTCAAAATAAATATTAAAACTTTCTTTCAATAAAAAACCACCGAAAAATTCGGTGGTTTACTTTTATTATCATAGAATTCACATCCTATGCTGTATTAAATCGTCCCTTAAGGACTTTTATTAAGCTTCGTTCAAAGGCTTGTGCTCTCCCGGCTGGTCTCTTCCTTCCGGATTTACTTTACTTTCAGGTCTCGCAGGTCTTTCAGGTCTGTTTTGTCCTTCTGGTCTTCCTTGCCCTTCTTCTCTTGGTTTTTGCTCAGGTCTTGGTGGCCTTGGCAACAAAACTTTTCTAGAAAGCTTCATTTTCTTACGGTCATCATACCCCATAAATTTCACCTCAACTTCGTCACCTTCTTTGTAAGGAACTTTATCAAGACGAGCCCATTCGATTTCAGAAATGTGAAGTAATCCTTCAGTTCCTTTTGCAATCGCTACGAAAGCTCCGAAATCCATTACTTTCACTACTTTACCTTGGTAAACTTCACCTACAACAGGTACAAAAGTAATCTCGTTGATTCTTGCAATCGCATCGTTGATCTTTTCTCTGCTAACACCAGAAATTTCGATTCTTCCGATCTCACCAACTTCTTCAATTGCGATAACCGTATCCGTATCTTTCTGCATTTGCTGAATGATTTTTCCACCAGGTCCTATTACAGCACCGATGAAATCTTTAGAGATTTCCATCATTACCATTTTCGGAGCGTGAGGCTTCACATCTTCTCTTGGAGCAGAAATAGTTTCATTTAATTTATCAAGAATATGAAGTCTTCCGTTTCTAGCTTGTAGAAGCGCTTTCTCCATAATATCCATAGAAAGTCCCTGGATTTTGATATCCATCTGACAAGCGGTGATTCCGTCCGCAGTTCCTGTTACTTTAAAATCCATATCACCTAAGTGATCTTCGTCTCCTAAGATATCAGAAAGTACAGTGAATTTTCCGGTTTTTACGTCAGTTACCAATCCCATTGCAATACCAGAAACTGGTTTTGTAATTTGAATACCTGCATCCATCAACGCCAAAGTTCCTGCACAAACAGTTGCCATAGAAGACGAACCGTTTGATTCTAAAATATCAGAAACGATACGGATAGTGTAAGGGTTTTCTTCAGGGATCATATTTGCCAAAGCTCTTTGAGCTAAGTTTCCGTGACCAACTTCTCTTCTTGAAGTTCCTCTTAAGGGACGAGCTTCACCAGTTGAGAATGGAGGGAAGTTATAGTGTAAGAAGAATCTTTCGTCGTAATTTACCATTACGCTGTCTACCATGTTCGCATCTTTTACTGAACCTAAAGTTACAGCTGTAAGAGATTGAGTTTCACCTCTTGTAAAGATTGCAGAACCGTGCGCTCCCGGTAAATAATCGATTTCAGACCAGATTGGACGAATTGTTTCAGGATCACGACCATCAAGACGGATTTTGTCATTGATAATCATCTGACGCATCGCTTCTTTTTCTACATCGTGGTAATATACTTTTGCGAAAGGAGTTACTCTTTCCAGCTCTTCAGCATCTTCTACATATTGAGCTAAAAATTCAGCTAAAACAGCTTTGAATTTCTCACCTCTTTCTTCTTTTCCTGAAGGAGTTTTTGCTACTTCATATACTTTATCGTAAGTTTCTTTCCACACTTTTTCACGAATTGCTTCGTCGTGATTTTCGTGGCTGTATTCTCTTTTAGGGAATGATTTGCCTACTTTTTCAGCTAATCTTTCCTGAGTTTCAACTTGTTTTTTAATTTCAACGTGAGCGAACTGGATAGCTTCCAACATTTCTGCTTCAGAAATCTCTTTCATCTCCCCTTCTACCATTACGATAGAATCTTTAGTTGCTCCCACCATGATATCAAGGTCAGCAATTTTAAGATCTTCAAATTTTGGGTTTACAGAAAGTTCACCGTTGATTCTTACTACTCTTACTTCAGACATTGGTCCGTTGAAAGGAATATCTGTGATAGCGATTGCTGCAGATGCTGCAAGACCCGCTAAATCGTCAGGAATAGATTCTCCGTCATAAGAAATCAATGAAATCATCACCTGAACTTCTGCGTGGAAATCTTCCGGGAATAATGGTCTCAAAACTCTGTCTACCAAACGCATCGTCAGGATTTCCTGATCTGAAGGTCTGGCCTCTCTTCTGAAAAAGTTTCCGGGGATTTTTCCACCAGCGTAGAATTTTTCTCTGTAATCTACTGTTAATGGTAAGAAATCTACACCGTCTTTAGCTTCTTTACTTGCTACTACGGTTGCTAAAAGCATTGTTCCGCCCATTTTTACTACTACAGATCCGTCAGCTTGTTTTGCCAGTTTCCCTGTTTCTAATGTGATTTCTCTGCCGTCTGCAAGAGTAATCAACTCTGTAATTGCTTGAGGTATACTCATAAATTGTTTTGTGTTGCGCTCCGTATTGAGCACTTTAATTATTGATATTTTCGTCTAAAATGTGATGCAAATTTAGTGTTTTTGTTTTAAATAGAATGTTGAAACTTCTTGACGCTCAATTTCAGTCATTCCATTCATATTAATCACGGATTTTTCTTATTAAAAATCCTGTAACCGAGCCTCCATTCTATATAATCTGCTTTATGAAAAATAAATGAACGAAGACCAATTCCAATCAATAAATTTTTTCCAATTGTGTATTGAAAACCAACTCTCTGATAGAAAATTGTTTTATCATAACGCTTATCGATTGGCTTTTTAAATAAATAAAACCCAGGCTGAATCTGAATTGCAAATTTTGAAATTGAAAGTCGGTAGGAAGGGAAAATATTCAGCAAAAGTTGATCATTTTGAAATCTTTTCGTGGTCTGAATTTTACCGTTTTCATCCTGATAAAATTTATGATTGTAATCTTCGTCATACATAAGACCAATCCCCAAGCCCAAAGAAGATTTATAAGTAACCTGTCTGTGGTAAACCGTTTCTATTCCCCAATTCTCATAATACCTTCCTTTGAATTTATCTATCAAATCAACATCATCATAACTAAAACCTTCATCTTTTCCATAAAAAATAGAATGTCTTACGCCTCCAAAAACATTCACATCCAACGTAGAATATTTGTCAAATACCGACAAAGTATCTTTCGGAGCAAATTGCCTTTCATCAAAATGATACGTGAGAGAAAGCTGTGAATTGAATGTATTCATTCCTTTATTGGGAAGTTTCAAGGCACCATTTGAAAAGTGGGTAAAATTTAAACCCAATCCGAGATCTAAATGCTTGGAAAGATAATATTTATAATTGGCTCCAAAGCTAATGTAAACACTTACTGAAGATCCGAAAGTTTGATTAAGATACCCTTTTTCCTGATCAAAAGGCGTCCAGTTGAAAGCAAAACCACCGCTTGTGTTGTAATTCCAGGAATGGGTGGGTGTTTCTTTGATGGCTCCACCGAAAGTTCCGTAAATAGCGAAAGGTCTTCCCATATCACTGTTTTTCAAGAAATCAAAAGCTACAATACCACCACCATAATAAGGTCTTCCAAATCTTTTATGCCACTCCTGACTTCCATCGGTTTGCACGGTAAGTTCTGCAGAAGCTCCGATAAATTCTCTATGCTTAAGTTCTTTTAGATAATCATTTGTTCCTAAAAATTTCCCAAACTGCATACTTACAGAACCTTGCAAATTTGATCTTCGAACAGTATCCAATTCCTGAGAATTGTAAAAAGTTGACATCAAAAGAAAGAAAAAGAGATAAAAATATTTCAAATCTGTAGTTTAATTTTAAAAACGAGCAAATTTAAACGATTTCTTTAAAGATCTGTAAACTTTAATGTTCAATTTTTCAGAATTCCAAAAAACAGCAATAAAAAAAAGCAACCTCTTTCGAAGTTGCTTCTTATTTTGGAAATCGGATAGATTATTTTCTTAAACCAAGTTCAGCAATAATTGCTCTATATCTTGTGATATCTTTCTTCTTAAGATAATCTAATAAGCTTTTTCTCTTACCTACTAATTTCACCAAAGATCTTTCAGTATTGAAATCGTGACGATTTGCCTTCAAGTGCTGAGATAAGTGGTTAATTCTGAACGTGAAAAGAGCTACTTGCCCTTCAGCAGTTCCTGTGTCTTGTGCAGATTTTCCATGTTTTGCGAAAATTTCTGCTTTTTTTTCTGTTGTTAAGTACATTCCAATATTGTTTAATGATTATTATGTAACGGCTGCAAAAGTACGACTATTTTTTTAATCACCAAAACAGTAATTTAAATTCAGAAATAAAATAATATTGAAGCATGCAATTTTTCTAAATAATACAGTATCAGCATTTTTTAATAATAATTTAAGCAATCTACCATAGTTTGGAGACATTATTGATTCCATATATTAAAATTGATAGAAAAATATGTTAACAAATTCTTAAATAAATTATGCCATCCCGTTAAAAGACAGTAATTTTACAGCCGACAAAAAGATGAAAAAATTTTTATTTTATACGCTTATTTCTTCTGTATTTATCATCAGTGTTTCTTCTGTGAAAGCACAGAAAACCTCATCTCATGATAAAATAAAGAAAGTTTTATACTTCAATCCTGAAGTTGAACCAGATATTGAAGAAATAAAAGAACCAACCAATCATGCATTCTTCAGTGCAGTTTCGGATAATATCAGCGCTTTTCGCAAAAATAAAATGCTGAGATCTGAAATTCAGGTTTCTTTTGACAGCATCGATTCTAAAACCATTACCGAATACAGTAAAAATAATGATGCCGACTTTGTCATTGTTCCTAAAGTAAAATATTTTAAAGTAGGATTAGGAAAATACGTTTTCTCTAACCAGGTTGTCGTAAGCATGAAACTGTTTGATGCAGAAGGAAATCTCGTTACCTCTTCAGAGTATGACACTTATAGAAAAAACATGCGCCTTTTAGGTTCCACAGAAAATTCAATAAAAATAGGAACCAACGGTGCCATGAAAAATATCCTTAAAGAATTAAGAAAGATAAAACCTTCTGCAGAAGCTGGTTTTTAAACTTTAAATAAACCTTAAATTTGTTTCATCATTCTCCTATTCTAAAAATTTGAGTTATTTTTGCATATCAAAAATTTCAGGTTTTGAATTCTACACACGAACTTACTTTTAACCCCGCCGATATTGCCGAAAGACTCAGTGAACTTCCCGCTGATGAAAGGCTACTCGCTTTTCTGAAGGTTCCGAAAGAATACAAAGCCGATGTTTTTTCGCACTTAGATCCTGATTTCCAGGAAGAAACCATCCGAAGCATTGGAAGTGATGACGTTTCAGACATTCTTAATGCGATGACTCCCGATGACAGAACAGCTCTGTTTGAGGATTTTCCGGATGAACTGATAAAATATTCTATCAATCATCTTAATCCGCAGGAAAGAAGAATTGCCCTGAAACTTCTTGGCTACAATTCTGATTCTATTGCGCGTCTGATGACTCCTTATTACATCCAGATCCGAAAAGAATGGACGGTAAAAAGATGTCTTCAGCAGATCAAAAAAGTCGGAAAAAGAGTTGAAACCATCAATCATCTGTATGTTGTGGATGAAAGAAATCATCTTATTGACGATTTAGCTTTAGGAAGTTTATTGTTGGTGGAAGAAGACACTTTAGTTTCAGAATTAACAGATAATCAGTTTGTTGCCATCAAAACAACAACTTCCAAAGAAGATGCCGTTACTTATTTTGAAAAATATGACAGAACAGCGCTTCCCATTATTACCGAAGCCGGAGTTTTGGTTGGAATTGTAACGATTGATGATATTTTAGATCAAATTGAATCACAAAATACCGAAGATATTCAAAAATTCGGGGGACTTGAAGCTTTAGATTTACCTTATACGCAAACCTCTTTGATGGAAATGATCAAAAAGAGAGGAATGTGGTTGATAATTTTATTTTTCTCTGAAATGTTGACCGCTTCTGCGATGGGATTTTTTGAAGACGAAATTCAGAAAGCCGTTGTTTTGGCATTATTTGTACCGTTAATTATTTCAAGTGGAGGAAATTCAGGTTCACAAGCCGCAACTTTGATCATTCGTGCGATGGCATTACAGGAAATCGGTTTAAAAGACTGGTGGTACGTAATGAAAAAAGAAATTTTCACCGGATTATTTTTAGGTGGAATTTTAGGAATTATCGGATTTTTGAGAATTATGATCTGGCATAAAGCAGGATTTTTTGATTACGGAATTCATTGGGCATACATCGGCTTAAGTGTCGGATTTTCTTTAGTGATGATCGTTTTATGGGGAACACTTTCAGGTTCTATGGTTCCATTTATTCTTAAAAAATTAAAGCTAGACCCCGCAACTTCTTCTGCTCCATTTGTAGCAACTTTGGTAGATGTTACCGGATTGATTATTTACTTCTCGGTTGCCGGCCTTTTCTTAACCGGAAAACTTTTGTAATTTTAGGCAAAGTCTAAAATCTTTATGAAATCGCCATGATTGGGTTTCCAAATTATAGTGAAAATAGTGCGATTGCATATAGCTTTTAAAACGCAATAAATCTGCATATGAAAGTAATTTCTCTTGTTCCTTCGATTACAGAAGCTTTATTTGATTTAGGATTAACAGAAAACGAAATTGTTGGAAGAACAAAATTCTGTATTCACCCTTCAGAAAAAGTAAAAAATATAGAAATTATCGGCGGTACAAAAAATCTTAATATCGAGAAGATTAAAAGCATTAAACCTGATTTAATTATTGCCAATAAAGAAGAAAACGTCAAAGAACAGGTTGAAATTTTGATGAAAGATTTCAAAGTAATTGTTTACAATACGGAAACGATTGAAGATAATTATTACTTGTTGAAAAATTTGGGATTGCTTTTTAATAAAGAAGAACGAGCGCAGGCTTTCAATCTAAAAATCTACGACATCCTCAATCAAACCAAAATAAACACAAAAGTAAAAGTTGCCTATCTTATTTGGAATAATCCTTATATGACGGTGGGTTCAGATACATTTATTCATCATATTTTAAGTGAAATTGGTTTTGAAAATATATTTAAAAATCAAACCCGCTATCCAATAATCAAGACTGAAGATTTAGCTGACGCAGATGTCATTATGCTATCTTCGGAACCTTTTCCTTTTAAAGAAAAACATATTGCCGAACTAAAAAAGATTTATCCTGATAAAAAGATTATGATTGTAGATGGTGAAGCTTTTTCGTGGTACGGAACACATATTGCAAAGTGTGAGAACTATTTTAAAGAACTGATTGCTGAATTTAATGATTAAATAAAATAAGAGTTTGTCATTCTGTAGGAATCTAAGTTGCAGTAATTTTCTATATCGAGATTCCTACGGAATGACAAACTTTTTGTTTTAAATTATATTGACGAAGTTTTAAATAAAAAAACTCCGACTTAAAAAAAATCGGAGCTTATATTTTTATATTGAGATAAGATTACAAAATCTTTGAAACTTCATTACAAAGCCATTCCAATAATTCTAAATCTTCTTTTGTAAAAGGATCGATCGTATGAGAATCGATGTCAATCTGACCAATGTTTTCACCATTTTTAAAAATAGGAACTACAATTTCAGCTTTTGTATCAATCGAACAGCTCAGATAATTATCCTGTAAATGTACATCGGGAACAATAAATGTTTCGTTGGAAACAGCCACCTGCCCGCAAATACCTTTTCCGTAAGGAATAATGATATGATCGGTTTCAGCTCCTACGTAAGGACCTAATTTCAACTCGTCTTTATCTCCGTTTTTAAAGTAAAAACCTGTCCAGTTGAAATAAGATATTTCCTGGTCTAATAAATGACAAACTTTCTCAAGCTTCTCATCAGTATTATGTTTTGGACTTTCAAGAATAGACGAAAGTCTTTTTTTTATTTCAGACATTGTAATATTTTTTATGAAAATTGTTTTAAAGAAAGCTCGTTTTTAAACCCGAACATCCCTCTTTCTTTTATCATTTCTGCAACACCTTCCGGAACCTGGTTTTCCCAACCGCCGATATTACAAGCAATTTTTCTTAGTATTTCTCTTGAATATATCTCCAAAAACTCAGGATTGTAGCTGGTAATATCTACAATACGATTGTTGTGTTTGAAATATTTGTACAGCTCTTTTAGGTTTTCTTCTACTTTTAAGTTTGAAGAATCCAACAATTCATGAGTTTCAGGATCTTTGTAAGGATATAAATACACTCTCATTCCGTTTCTGAAAAACTTACCAAAAGCTTCCAAAATACCTCCTGAAAGATCTTTGTAATATTTCTCATCAAACACCATCAACATATTATTAACGCCCATCGTTACGCCAATATCACCATTGGTATAATGGGAGAAATAATCTATCAATCTGTAATATTCTGAGAAATTTGAAATAATAACTGTATAGCCTAATTTACCCAGAACATCTACCCTATCAAGAAAATCTCTTTCATCAATATCTCCGTCTGCCCGAAGGTTTGAAATGGTAATTTCGATAAGAATCTCGGTTTCTTCCTGTGTACAGATTGCGTCTTTCAGGAACATATCCATTCCGTTTCGCAGCATATCTATATTTACTTTCGTAACTGGCCTGAAACTTCCTCTTACCGCAAAAATATTTTTCTTATATAGAATATCCGCAGGAAGCATGTTGTTTCCTTGAGAATTGAAGATCACAGCATCGGTCATATTATTTTTCACCAGTTGTAAAGACATCAATCTGTTGTCAACATAAGCAAAAGCCGGACCGCTGAAATCGATCATATCAATCTCAAGATTGTCTGTAGAAACCTCATCATAAAGAGATTCTATCAACCTTCTTGGGTTATCATAATAATTATATGCGCCGTAAATAAGATTCACACCAAGATTACCCAATGTTTCCTGTTGCAACGTGGCATCGTTCTCTTTGAATTTTACGTGAATTACGATTTCGTTGTAATCTTCGTTTTCTTTCACCTGAAAACGAATTCCGACCCAACCGTGACCTTTTACAGTTTTATCGAAATTGATGGTCGTTACCGTATTTGCATAAGAAAAATATTTTCTCCCGGGATTACTGTCTCTTGAAATTCTTTCTTCAATCAGTGATACTTCATAGCGAAGCATTTTTCTAAGTCTGTTTTGCGTAACATACCTGTTTTTTACTTCTTTTCCGTAGATGGCATCACTAAAATCTTTGTCGTAAGCCGACATTGCCTTAGCAATTGTACCGGAAGCCCCCCCTGCTCTAAAAAAGTGTCGTACAGTTTCCTGCCCTGCTCCAATTTCTGCGAAAGTACCATAAATAGTAGGATCTAGATTAATTGTTAATGCTTTTTGTTTAGGAGTTAATTTCTGATACATTAGGACATTAAATTTTTCGTAAATTTACCAAAATTAAACCAACCTCAAAACAAAATGAAGTTGAAATTTTTAGGAACCGGAACTTCCCAAGGTGTCCCCGTTATCGGTTGCACTTGTGAGGTATGTACTTCTCAAAATCCAAAAGATACTCGTTTTCGGGCTTCAGCGATGATTACCACCGATGAAAACAGGAAAATACTGCTCGACTGCGGACCCGATTTTCGTCAGCAAATGCTTATCAACAAAGAAAACCATATCGACATTACGCTTCTTACCCATGAGCATAATGACCATGTGATTGGTTTGGATGACATGCGCCCGCTTATTTTTAAAAGTGGTAAAAACATGCCGATTTATTGCCTCTCACGAGTTGGACAGGAAGTGAAAAACCGTTTTCCTTATGCTTTTGCAGATATTCGTTATCCAGGAGCACCCGCTTTTGATTTACATGAAATCGATCTCGAAAAGTTTACCGTTTTAGATACAGAAATTACTCCTATCGAAGTAACACATTACAAAATTTCAATTTTAGGTTACAAGTTTAAAAAGCTCGCCTATATCACCGATGCCAACTTTATTTCTGATTTGGAAAAAGAAAAGTTAAGAAATTTGGATGTACTTATTTTAAACTGTATTCGAAAATTTGATCCTCATCCTGCTCATTTCGTATTAGCAGATGTTATTAAATTATATGATGAATTAAAACCTAAAAAATTATTTCTTACCCACATCAGCCACCATTTTGGAGTGCATGATATTGAGGATAAGTTACTTCCCCAAGGAATACACCTTGCGTATGATGGTTTAGAAATAAATTTTTAAAGAAAGTTCAATAAAAGCCTTTGAACATTGAAAAAAAGTTTTTATATTTGCACACCAATTTGAAACAAACAATAACGTTTGAAGTAAACATCAAGCCCAGGTGGCGGAATTGGTAGACGCGCTGGTCTCAAACACCAGTTCTTAGGAGTACCGGTTCGATCCCGGTCCTGGGTACAAATTCTCTGTAAACCTTCATCCACATTAGGTTTACAGAGTTTTTCAATTTAATTCTCTTGTGCGTAAATTTTTAAACCGTGTATAAAACCGTGTAAAAATGAAAACGCATTCTGAAATCAAAGTTACTCCCAAAACATGGGAAAAATCAATCAAATCAAACCTAGAAAAAACGTGGGAAATATATTATACGTTTTATGACCGTAATCATCCTGCAGGTGTAAAAGTCCGATTTAAAGGGATGAATAGAGCTAAAACGCTCGAAGAGAGGCAGGAGATAACGCGAACAATGATAGCTAATGAAATTAAAAACCTTGAAAGAGGCTATAATCCAATATTGAATGAATATGTTGTAGAAGACGATAGTTTAATTTCTGATTTTACTCCCTTTGTTAAATCATGTGAGATTGCATTAAAATCATTTCAAGGTGTTGATTCAACAATAACCGACCTCTTAAACAGTTTGAAACATATTCGTAAATATGCTGTAATTCTGAAGATAGATAATAAAGATCTTAAATCTGTTACAAAAGGTGATATAAAGCAATTACTAATGAGAATGTCATTAGATAAACACTCCAATTATCGAGTAAATAAAACAAGATCTCACTTATCCAAGTTTTTTGCTCACTTCACCGAGTTAGACATATTTCAGGTTAATTTTATTGAAGGCATATCTAAACTGGAACATACTTCAAAAAAGAAAAATATAATAAGAACCGAAGATGACTGGAAAAGATTTCATAAAATAAAAGACCTGAATTATAGTGTGTATATATTTTTAAACATATTTTTATATTCTGGCTGTCGCTTTGAAGAAATGATTCAAATTAAAAAAGAAGATGTAAATATTGAAAAAAGCTTCTTTTGGATCAATTTAAAGAAAGGTGGCAAGCATACACGTTCTATGCGACCTATAAATATGCATGTTTGGCAATATTGGAAAAGAATATTTGATATTGCTCAACCTCATCAATTTATGTTCAGTTTCGACCAGATGCCAAATGACAATCCTATCAAAGCTCATAGTTTATATGATTTATCTGGAAAATATCTGCGCAAAGTTGGGTTAGACATGACTGGGTATGGTTTAAAACACACTTTCTTGAATTTGGTATCTAAGGATTTTGGATTATCGAAAGCTGCTGAAATTGCTGGACACACAAACACAAAGACTACAGAGAAATATGCAGTAGATTGGCAAGAGCATCAAGTCGAAAGAAATAAAAAAATTGATATTAGTATATAAATTTAAACCATATTCCCGACATCAGGAAACTATTACATTCTATATATTTGCAATATGGAAATTGAAGAAATAGAAAGGCAGATATTAGAAATAGTAACAATAAAGCATAATGAAACTGGCGGCAACAATGGAAATGGTTTTGGCGATTTTGACCACATACTAAAAATGTCAATCGAAGATAGAAACTCATTTATAAATCGAATGGTGGATGAAAAGAAGATTGCCATCAGAATGGGGCCAAATGCTCGGATGATTATGTTGCCAAAAAATTAAGGAGTCAAAAACTGACTCCTTTTTCTATCTCAGAAATCCACTCTAAAATATCTTTATCAATTTGATCCCTTATAATAAAATAAAAATAATCCTTTCTTTTTCCCGGATTGAATGCGGCCACTTTCTTAAATTCTTCTGTATTCTTTATAACTGCAGAAAAGTTTTTATATGACTCAAGATAATCTATGTAAACAGTGATTTTCACCTGATCTTTGTCAATGAGTTCACTACTAGCTTTAAAGATTTCAAATTCGCTACTATCGCCAACTGTAAATGACCTATCAGGATAAATTAAACCTATTTCATCATCTTTAGATGTGTGTATCCAGTAATGCACCATATGAATCATCCAATCATCATCCTTTAATCTTTTAATTTCTGAATTTAATATTTCCGGCGAAAATTTCTGATTATGGGTTTTATTAAAAGCATATTCCAACCATTGATAAACTTCCTGATCTGCTATTGCGGCCATGTGTACAAACAGGGGATTATATTCCTGAGCCTCGAAGAAACCGATATCAAATTTCAATGAATCGTCTTCATCCAAATTGAATTGTTTCCTAAGTTCTTTGCTAAATACAATGTCTTTTTGATTGATCTGATAATGAAGATAATGTAGCATTTTTTCGTACAATTCTTCACCAGTACCAGTTTCAGAAGTCATGCCTTGTAAGTTTGCAAGTGTGTCTATGTTTAAATCCATACTGATAATTTAAAATGTAACTCCTTTTTCCTTTAGCTCATAAATTTCTTTGTGAAGTATATTTTCCGAAAGCCTTACTTCATGTGTCAGGTTATAGACATACTCCAAGCATTCGTAAATTTCCTTATCGGCTTCCGCAGACAAATAAACATAAAGCTCTCTGCGGTTTTCATCTTCAAAGTATTCGCTATCGAATGTCATTGGATGCTCAGCTTCAATTTCCCATTTTATCCGGAAATACCCATCGAATTCAATGTTTTTTTGAACAGCTGCATATTGAAGTAAACCAATAGCGTTTTCAAATAACAACGTAGGTTCTCCAGCATATTCTTCTGCAGCTTCGTAAAGTAATGTGAAAGTATCTTCTTGTGTCATGAGAATAATGTGTTAGGAGTTTTCTCTGGTTCTAAATTTTCCATAATTAATTTCGCATCGTAGTTAGGATGTGCAAAATCTAAATATACAGGATTATTTAGCCACTTTTCATGATCATAATCATTTAGTACAACAGGCATTCTTTTTTTTGAATTGTGAACGTCGGCCATTAATGTATTGGCTTTTGTAGTGCAAATTGAGAAAGTAGTTATATCATTCCAAACATTATAAATGCCAGCGAGGGCAAATGGTTTATTTCCATTATCTAAATGAATTCTGTGTAATTGTTTTACTTTGCCTTCCGGATCGGGATTGCCGAATTTGTCTAGCGAACGCCACTCATAAAAGCCATTAACCAAAACCAAACATCTTTTATTAATACTATTTTTATAACTGTTTTTTAACTCCAGTTCCTCTATTACAGCATTCAATGTTTTTGCCTGAAAAGATCTATCTTTTGAAAAAAAAGGCAATAATCCCCAATCACCCAGAATTGCAGTATCAGGATTATCATCGGTAATTATCGGCAGGGCTTTATCAACGGTTCCTTTTGCTCGAAACCCCGAGAGTATTTTTTCGCCTTCAAAATCCTTAAAGTCGGTTTCAACATTAAAGATTTCGCGAACCTGTTTTTTCGTAAGCTTAGCGTCAACGTAATAGCACATACTTATAGTTTGAAACTAATCTACAAATTTTGTGCTATATCTATTTATGCTTTTAAAACAATTGATTCAGCAAATGAAGTAGTGTATTTTGGTGAAAGATGTTTCTGATCCATCTTCCATGTTTTCTGAATATCCATAGAAGCCAATTTCACTTTTTGAGTACCTAATTTTTTATTAAGAAAATCCATTGTTTGCATCAATGGTGCATGGCGCTCATGAAGATCATAATCAAACATACTTGTCATTCTTTCGGAATCAGGAACGAAGGTTCCGGTAATTACTCCTACTTTTCGGTATTTAAATCCCTGGATAAATATTTTATCCAAAGCTTTTTTAGCAAACTTTGAAATCTCAATTGCTGAATTTGATGGATTTGGCAGCGTTACTGTGAATGAGTTTGAATATTGCGCCTGATCCATCTTATAACGGTCAGTTGTTACAAAAACAGTTACGTGCTTACAGCACGATCGCTGTTCACGAAGTTTTCTTGCGCACTCAGACGCATAAGTCGAAACTCTTTCGCAAACGTAATCATAATTATCATTTCCTTTATCGAACGTTCTTGTTGTAGCTATGTTTTTTTTAGGTTCTGAAATTGTCATTTCGTACTGACGATCTCCCAGAAGTTCTTTTTTCATTCTAACCCCATAAATTCCCATTTCATCACGCAGGAAATCATCAGGAAGCTGTACAAAATCCCAAGCTTTTCTAACTCCAAATTTTTTAAGTTTTGTTTCATACTGTCTTCCGATTCCCCAAAGATCCTCTACAGGAAACCATCGTAAGGCTTTTTCGATTTGCGATTTAGTTTCTATTTTAAACACACTACCTAAGTCTTTTGGAAATTTCTTCACAATTTTATTTGCGACTTTAGCCAGAGTTTTTGTTTCGGCCATGCCGATGCTGGTTGGAAGATCAAGACCTTTTAGAACATCATTTCTCAACTGTCTCATTTTCTGTAAAGGATTTGAATATCCATCAAGAAAAAGGAAACTTTCGTCAATCGAATATACTTCAATGTCGTTACAATATCTTTTAACAATCTGAACCACTCGATTGCTTATGTCGCCATACAAGACAAAGTTTGCTGAAAAAACAAAAAGTCCGTCTGATTTTTCGAAATGCTTAACTTTAAAATAGGGCTCCCCCATTTTTATACCTAAAGCTTTTGCTTCGTTTGATCTGGCAATAGCACAACCATCATTATTACTTAAAACAACAACAGGTTTATCCCGGCAATCATACCGGAAAATTCGTTCGCACGATGCGTAAAAATTATTACCATCAATTAAAGCTATCATAATTTTCGCCAGTTTCTAAACGTCCACGTAACCACTCCCCAAAGAAAGAATTCGGTTTCGTCATTGATATCAAAACTTGAAAAGTCGGGATTAGCTGATTCTAATTTCAATTCCTTAAAACTGTTATTATCTTCATATTTCGGCTTGAATCGTTTGATGAAAAATTGATCTTCGATGATTGCAGCGACAATATCATTTGGTTTTGCTTCAATACCTTTTTGAATAAGGCACCAATCACCATCCAAAACTCCAATATCTTTTAATGAATCTCCGGAGATTCTTCCCGGAAATGTTGTGATAGGATCTTTAACTAAAAGCTTCAGGAAATCTATGCTATCATCAGGAAAATCCAGTGCTGCACTGGGAAACGAACCATAACCACCAGCTTTCAAACTTTCGTTTAAAGGCTTCAAAATCAATGATCCAGCACTGTCTAATTTAAATATTTCTAAATTCCCATCTTCCATTTTGCAAAGTTATGTAGTTTAATTGTAGAGAAATCCACAACTTATCCACAGCAAAAATGAATGACTAATACGTCAAAACTTGACGTATAAAAAAGAGAGCTACCGGATTGATGTTGGAAGCTCTCTTATAAATTTGAATATATAAATTGGATGGTTTTTTCTTAATTTCAAAATTCATACCAAGATAATAAAGCTGTTAATTTTTACTAATTTCCGTATTTATACTGTATTATTAATTAGAAAATGTTTTTATTTTAGTTTTACTAAAATAAAATAAAAATGCCTAAAAAAAACAATGTAGTTTACTGTATTAATCATTCTAATGAAGAACTAGTAAGAGAAATTAATCGTTTTTCTTTAATATCAATAGCTGTTGATCAAAAAGGAGAAAAATTGCATAACCTCCAAAGTGGTTTACCTATATCTGTTTTTCGTTGTTTAAAATGTCATTATACCGAAATATATTATGATAACAGCCCCTTAGAGAATCCTACAATAATTACAAAATAGATTATAATTCCCCGTTTTTTAGATGGGGAATTATTATTTTTCAAAAAACAAATCCGCTTCAGCTTTTCTTCTTCGGATTAAACCGTTTAAAGTCTTTCCTCCGGCGGTAATATATCTTGAAGTAAACCAATCTTTAATCGATTTGGCATCTGCTTTTTTATTTATTAAAGAAAATAAAGTATCAGAACCTCCGGTATTGTAAGTGTGCGATACAAGAGCGTCAAACTGATTCTGGGTAAGCTGCACTCGTATTTTATTTTTTACAATTTTCTCATAAGTCGGTAGAACTGCAGCAAAAAGTTCAGCCCCTTTTTCTTTGCTGATAGAAGGATCTTTCATGCTTACTTTTTTTCCGCCTGGGTAATACGTATTTCCGTAGCCAATTGTCGGGATTCCTGCTGAGTCCAAATAAGGTTTTGTACTAAAGCCTTCAAATGATAAAATCAGGTTTATTCCTTTTTGTGATGTTTGCATTATTCCTATTTTTAAAATCTTATTAAATTAAATGATACTCCAATCCCGAACGCTGGATAAAACTGATTAGCTGCTGGAACATAATAATAGCCTCCTTGAATGCCAAAACCAAATCTTTTCGGCTTCACATCGATCCGTTTCTTGAAGTGTTCAACACCGTTAATCTTCATATTTTTATCGGGTGAAGAAATATCAACGTACGTATTTTCTTTGCCGAGCAGCCATTTTCGATCTTTATATTTAACAATGTCAACTACAGCATTATATTTATAATCTACCGTGCTATCTTGAATGTTTGATACTATTTGCATGTATTTACTTTCATAGAAAACCCTTGCTTTTTTGTTAGCATCCAACTCGGTTTTAGTTGCTTTCAGTTGACCATCTAAGTTGAAGTTCGTTCTTGTTAATTCATCGATCTTTTCCTGAGCTATATTAAGAGCCGGAGCAAGCGTATCACTTACGTAAGTCATGTAATTTTTGGTCACGTAGTTTTTTACTATTTCGCCTTCTTGTTCTTTAAACGTGCCGTGAATGGTGCTATCTTTTGGATTCATCCACTTATCAAGATAGATTGTATCTGAAGACCCGATAGATTCAGAGGCGATTCTGTCGTTTTTACTTAAAGTAAACCATCCTGTAAAAAGGTTTGCAGTCAATCCGATAACCGCTAAAACCAATATCGCTAAAAATGCATTCTTTTTCATTTTGATTGATTTAATAATGTTGTTGCTTGTTCCTGAGTTTTTTCACGAAGAGTACTATCTGCTTTTTTTATAGTCTCATCTTTTATATATCCTGCCTTTATTAATAATTGTCTGTTTAATTCATCTACTTTTTTTCTTTCTTCATAGTAGAGTGTTTTGTAATCTTCTTTTGATTCTTTACTGCTATTCAGATTAATGAAGTAGGTAATCCAAAACATGAGAAAGAAAACCGCAGCGACAAACGCAAGAGGATTTTTTGAAATTAATTGCTGAAATTTTCCCAGCTCGTTTGGGTTTGGATTTGCCATTTATGTGTTTAATTTATTTTATTGAACCCCGGTCATAATCCCATTTACAAAAACCAGGGTCTCATTATTTCCAAATCCATTTTTCACGATTACACCGCCGGTAAAACCGTATGCCCCTTCGACCCTAATTCTTCCTGATCTAATATCTATGGCGACATTTCCCGATGTGCTATTTCTTGCGTTTAATTGCAAGCAAGTGTGTGGAATATTATCTGTTTTTGAATTATCGATCATCACAATTGCTGAACTATTGGTTTGCTCTCCTTGAATCTGAACAAAGCGCCCACCTGACTCACCATTCCAATTAAGATGGTCACCAGTTATAATCCATCCTTGTGGTGATTCGATACCGTTTGATGTTATTTGAAAGTATTTATTAGTTAATACGCTTCCAAATGTTCCCGAATAAGCATTTATAACACCTGAAAATGTACCATCAGTTGCATAAACAGTTCCTGTAAACGTTCCTGATGTTGCGGTAATTTCTCCTATGATCTTTGCATTTTCAGCAATCATTTTACCGTTATCTAAAACACGGAAAGGCGCATTGTTCTTATCTGAATATGGCGCACCTGCTCCAATTCTTATACTTTCATCACCATTATCTGTAATGCTTGATATAAAGGCGTTTCTTTCAGTTTCATCGCCAACCTCAATAATTTGAGACATTAACAACCCGCCATCAATAGAGGTAAACCCGTCAGAACCATTCAAAAACTTTATTTTACCTTTAATTTCTCCCGTGTCAAGATTGAAATATGTCTGCATATCCAGAGAAGAAATAATTCCTGTACGGATAAGACCGCCGTTTATCGTAGTCGTTCCTATCGTAATGGAAAGAACACGTACATCATCAACCACTGTATGAAGTATTCCAAGCAAGAAATAGAAGTCATTTACATCATCATCAAACTTTATTTTTTCCTGAGTAAATTCAATTACGGCATCAGTTCCGGATTTAGAGCAAACAGCATAAACATACCTGAAACCATCATCAGGAATTACAATATTATTTTCTGCGATATTCCAAGTCTTATCAAAAGTCTGCGAATAGATTACCCCTGCATTTGCTTTAACTTTGTTTTTGTTTCCGTCAACCATCAATTCAAATACTACTGAGCAACTCACTTGCTGAGATTTCGCCCCAACGGAAAGCATATTTGTTTCTATCGAATTTGGCTTGATGTTTTCCGGCCAGAAATAACCGTCTGTATCAAAAGCGAGGTTTTGAAGTTCTTGAGTGGTTTTTAATCCTAATTTAGAGTAGTTGATATTTCCCAGATTAGTAATTGATAAAACATTTTTAATTGTTTTTACGTCCAGAATAACTTGTGAAGCATAGTTGATCTCATAAGAATCAGCGATTGTAACTTTATACTTAAAAGGATTATAAACTCCGCCCTCAATAAATGTCACGGTAGTAGAATTTATCCTAAGCATTTTATCAACTACTGTAACATAATCACCGATGTCAAAATTTCCGATTCCTATCTTTTCCATGTATGCAGAATCTATCTCCAAATCATACGAAACTTTCGCATTTTTATGAAGTTCAAACTGCTCAAGACCTTTTACCAATAATTCGTTTTCGGCTTTATCAATATAAGTCTGAGGCATGACAATATCTAAAATCACATATTCATCACCTAAAGAAAACTGAAAAGCTTCAGAATCTATATCTGGAAATTTCTGCCCGGAATCATTAGTGAATGGAATTATCTCAAATGTTTTGGTAGTATGATTGTATCCACCTTTTTTTATTTCAAATTCATATCCTGCAAGATTACCAGTATTGAAATGTACCTTTGCAGATGTGCCCGCAATCAGGTATTTAGTTGTTACATTATCGGATTCTTTTTCGTTTAAATCAAAATCCATCTTGGAATCAATAAATTTGAATTTAGTATCGCCCAAAGCTGTTATTTTCCCTGTTCTTTTTGGATATATTTCTTCAAAAGTGATTGAACCTTCTTTCAGGCCGAAATTTGCTATTAAGTTTGCATCTTCGATAAAATCTGAATTTGGAAGTAATAAATTGGTAGAAAAGTTTCTGTAACCATTGGGAATATTTTCAGTTCCGCCCAAAACATAAAGCCTATTTATAATATCGTTGTCGTCAACATTTGAGCGGTTCAGCGAATAAAGGCCTTTACCTTTTCCGTACTCGAAATTGATGGGTAATTTTCGCCCGAAATCTCCGGTATGGATTAAGATTTTATCATTCTCAATTTTAACCCAGAAATCTACTTTAAATTCATCGCAAATTTTCTGTAAGGCCGAAAGACAAGTATCATCGCCAAAAGTAATTGTTTTGGTTTCAGCGTTCGTGAAGTTTCCGATTTCCCAATCCAAAGAAAGCCTTTGCATATTATTTTTAAGACAGATCAAAAATGTTTCAATAGTTCCGATTAGCGGAAATTCTAAGTTAAATTTTTGCCCGGTTCCGTCCGCATTGAAATACTTACAACGCAGCATATCATACATTAAACCTTGAGCGATAATATCGTATTCGTATTCAGTATTACTGATTTTGTTGACATTCGGTAAGGAATTCAATCTGTAAATTGAGCCAAACAGAAGAAAGTAGTCATTGATTTTAATATCCAAGACTGAACTTGATTTCATTCTGATAGTTAAAGTATCATCCGAAAGCAGAGCTTTACTTATCGCAGCTGATTCAACAGAACGCTTCCCCCTTTCAACTAAATTGAAAAGAGGTGAGCCGTTTCTGTATAGGGTTATGTTGTTCATTCTAAAATCCTTTTAAAAATATATCTCGATTCCAAGTCATTAACTCCTGAGCTTGTGAGCTCGATGCAGTGAAAGGAAGCATGAAGAATATAGGTGTAATTCCTCTGGCTATACAATATCTCTTTAAATAGAGTAAATTATCGGCAAACGAATCTTTTGATACAGATCCAAAAATCCCACCCGCATTTGATAATTTGGCAGTGAAAATGTTTTCAGGGTCAAAATCATATGCAGACGGTGACGAAGGCAGATATTGATATGAGTTTCTGTCATTAATTCCGAAATGAAAAACTATTTTTGTGGGATTTACTTGTTGCACGATTTTATCAATCCAGTTTTTCGCCCAAGCCGTGGTAAATCCTCCTCTCGTGCATAAAAAAACATTGTTAGCATTCCCGCCTGCCGCAACAAAAAGTTCTTTGAATCGTAAGGGCATTGTGCATTTTCCATCACGCTTTAAACCGTTAAATTGAAGTGGTTTTTCAGCATCAACAGTAGTTACGGGATATTCTCCCCAACTGTCAGTTAAGAACAAAACTCTATCTTTTGAATTCCAAATCGATTCGTTAATGTTTCTCTTGCTCCAGAATGATATTGATGATAACTGAATATTAACATTAATAGCCTCATTTACCTTTATCTCGATTGTATAATTACCCGTTGAGTGTGGCATTATAACACGCTTTACATCGCCTTTAAAAACTATGCTTTGTTGTTCCACACCGTCTTTTTTCAAAACAACTATTCCCGAACCTGCTCCTATCGAAAGACGTGTACCTAAGTACATTTCCACGAATCCACTATAATCTGTAACTAATGGTATTTCTATTCCCTGACCTATCGTAGCGCTTGTGAACATGGAAAAACGAGGGGTATTAGATATTGCTGCCTCGATTGATAGAGCAGCAATTTCAATATACCCAATCGGGTAAGCGTTTAATAATTTAAAATCTAAAACCCTTACCCCTGCATTATCTTTTACGCCATAATATCCATTGACTAAAACTGCATCTTTCGTATGATTTGAAAAATCAACTTGTTTTTTTAGTGTTTGTCTAAAGGCTGTACGTTTGGAAAAATTAAACAATCTCTCACCCATAGCTTTGTATCCTATTTCTGTAAGATGTTGACCTAAATTCTCATCAAATAAAGCTGATACTTCAACCACATTTTGAGAAAAATTAGAGACCGCCGTTGCTGTTGTAGCCGTGAAATCGGAGATTAATTTAACGTCATGTGATCCATCAGCATACTTAAAAGCTATCTTAATAATTTTTGTAGCACCCCATACAGAAAAATCACCTGTCAATACATTATTAGATGTATTGGTAACTGTAATAATGTTTTTAGGATTAGTCGGAGTTGCAGTATTATTCGTATAAGTCGTAGACGTAAAGGATGCCATTTCAATAAACAACGCTTGTTTTTCTTCGGCGGAAATTTCTATCTGATTTGAAAGCTCATTGATTTTATTTAACAAAGAATTATAAATCACATCGTCCTTCGTAGTCATTAGTGATGTAAGATCATTGTTTTGTCTTGCTTGAGTTTGAAGCCCCCAAAAACCACTTTGAACGGTTATTTTATTCGCTGCAGTTTGTGTTGTAAATGCTACTTGATAAGCATTAATAGGAGTAGTGATAATAGTTTGATTAAATTGCGAGCTTAAAAAAGTTCCATCTTTTTTAAAAAAAACAACTTGTGATGCATTTCCTGAACCTAGAAAATAATTAATAAACTTCATTCCCTCTGCGACAAGAAACTTATTAGAAGAATAATAGTTTTGAACAGCAATAAAAGCACCGGTATTTTTGTCATAAAATCCATTCAAAGGAAAATCTATCTTCGGGCTGTTAAAATCAAATTCGCCCTTAGATATTCCCAAACTTACCCACTTAGAACTTACCCCTGGAATGTCTGAAGCCGAAGCTGTTTGACCAGGAATCAACTCCCATGAAGAATTATCGTGAGTTCTCTGAATTGGATTTGAAGTTGTTGAGACTAAAGGAAAAGTAGATCCCGTAAACGAAGGTATAAATTGAATAGCTTGAGGCATTGCTTTTTTATAGAGCTGCGCTATACCATTTTTAATCCATATTTGAACTTCAAACAGATCAATATCGTTCTGGGTTACAACAATATTTTCATCATTAATATCTTTTGTATTTGGAAATGTTCCCGCCTGGTTAACATCATACTTTTCATATAATGGTGAATCACCTTGAGCCCACGGTGTTGGATAAGGATTTGTAACGGCATCATAAGGCGTGTCTGGTTTTAGAACTCCTTTTATTCCTGATTGTGTAACTGCTTCAACCTCTTTTCGCCACGCATTGTCTTGTTCTTTTGTATAAACGGTTCCTACTTTTGCGCCTGCATCTACAGTCGCAAAATTATCCGGTGGAATAATATCCGTTACAGTAATATTAATTTGATCTAAATCTGGCATTGTATTTTGTTTTTATATTTTTTCCCAAAGTATTTCTGCTTCGGTTTGTAAATTTTTAATTTCTTCGATATTTCCGGCGATGATGATTATCTTTTCTTTTCCAATCATATCCTGCCATTCACCAATTATTTCGGCTGTTTCGATTTTTGCATTTCCGTAGGTCAGATTGCTTATTTCGTTACCATCTGAATCCAGAACCTTGTAAATGAATTTCCCGTAATCAGACATGTTCAATTCGGCAAAAGCCTCAAGAGAGTTATAACCCGTTTTTCCATTAGTTATTTCAGAAATTGCGACTGCTGAATAGGTATTGTCCGGCTTTCTTCCAATCACTACCAAAATCAAATCCTTCGGTACTGTGATAACTACCTCAACTGAAAATCTGAAAGCTGTTTCATCGGTGGGAATTGTGTATGCCTCGTAGAAGTCAGCATTTACTCCACTTACTGAAATTAAATTGATTCCTGAGCTTTCATAAGATGGCGATTCGTAATTCTTAGTGAAGTTTACATTTCCCCTTGCTGTCTGTTTAGTACCATCTCCAAAGAATAATTCCGTTTCAGTTGTTGATTCGTAAGAGAGTTTGAACTTGTCAAGAGATGTTTTTAGAATGGTTTTAATGGGATTAGGCTCGATAAGATTAATAGTAAATATCCCAACCATTCTACCCTTTCTGAATGTTTTCTCCAAGGCAATATCTTCCTGCATGTATACTTCGTAAGCCAAAGTTTTAAACTCAAAAGGAACAATATGAAGTCTTTGAGTTCCGGATCTTGCAAACTGATCCTTAAAAGCATGAAAATTACTTAACATCACCTCCCAGTCCTCACCATCAACAAAACATTTTAATTGAATTTTTCTTTCCTTGAATTTGACATTTCGTAAATTAGGAGAAGCTCCGTGATATTCCGCCCAATCGTAAGACTGTACAGCTTTTCTTTCCAAAGCATCAGCTATTCCCATAGAATCAGAAACATAAACTTTGAAATCACGAAAGTTTTTGTTGTTAATAAAATACCCTACCTCATTCATCTTTTAAAGGTTGATTTGTGAACTTTTACATTTCCAATGCTTTTTACATTGTGATTATCATAACAGAAAATACTTACTGAAGCTTCCTCTAAACATTCAATTTCCACTTGTGCTTTATCCAGAATATTGATTATTAGAATTGCGTTTCCGGAAGCTTTTATTTTAGCTTTAGTATTATGTCTTAAAATCAATTTACCTATGGAAAATTGATCATAAGTAAGAACAACAATAGAATTTCCGAAGTAAGCTGCTTCAAACTCACTTTTATTACTACCTATATAATCAGTATGAAGTCCATAGATATCAGATTTACCTTTGAAAGCTCTTAAAGTTTCAATATCAGGGAAGTCATTTTCCATACTCCAATCGTCACCTTCGAAATACATTTGGCAAAGACTTTCAAGTGAAGAATCGTTTTTCATTTTCTCCTGATAATCTTTACACAGATTTTGCTTCTTTGCCAAGTTTAAAATATTGTTCGTTTTCATTATGGTATACCGGCAGCGCCTTTTTTTACTTTTTGATTTAATTCAGAAATATCCTTTCTTATACTGACGAGGTTTCTTGTATTAATTTCTATCTGGCTTAGTGTATTAAGTTGATTTTTGAACGTATTCTGATTAGCCTGATGAATTTTTAGGATTGCAACTATATTAATACGAACAGCATTGAATTGTGCTTCTAAGGCTCCGGCAGTCTTTTCTGTGACACCTTTGATATCGCCTTTCATTCCTTGAGCGTTCTCAGCAGCAGAACCGAACAAATCTTCATATTGTTGAAGAGCTGCCATATATTGCTGCATAGCACCAACCCCTTGCTCTTTTATTTTATCACGCTCCTCTTTAGTAAGTCCGTCAAAAGAACCCGACATTGCATTAGCTGCAATTTGTTGGTTAATGATCTTTATTTTATCTAAGAGATAATTTTTGAGATTGTTTAAATCAGATGCAATAATGCTATTTGCAGTAGGTAGTTTTTTATCTATTTCAGCAATCTGATCTTTATAATCTTTAAGCATTGCCGCTTGCTCGGCTGTTGCGCCAGAATTACCACCAAAACCCATTGATGTATAAATACTATCAACCATGCTTTTAACAGCTGGCTCCAATATCTTTATTCTTAATGCATTGGCAACTGCGTTTCTCATTACATCATCTACAACCTTTTCAAATGAGGAAGCTGCATCTTCTCCTTTTCCAAAAGCTTCTATTAAAGCGTCTGATAACCTCTGTGATAATTCACGAAATTCTGTTGTCGTTATACTAGATTGAAAATCATCAATAAGTTCCTTGATTTGCTGGCTTATTTCATTTATTTGCTGTGTATAACTTGCGATTTTGTCTGTATCATGATTCTTTTTATCCGCCTCGCTAGAACGCATTTTATCTAGAACCTTTTGTTGTTCTTTTAAATTTGCAATTAATTCTCTTTGATTTTTTATCTGATCCTCGCCTGCTGTTTTCTCAATAACATATAGGAGATTCTGATATGAATCTTTTAATTCATTAACCGCTATTTGCCATGTTTTTATATGTCTTTCTCTGTCAAAATCACCATTCATCAATTTGCCTAAAGCGGATAAAGCTTGTACTATCCCGGTTACCGCTTCGCCATAATTACCAGAATAGAAACCTTTTACTGCACTAATAACACCTTCTGCAAGATTTTGGATCTCTCCAATTGTCTGCTTAGCCTCGTCTGAAATACCACCAAAAGCATCAATAGAAGTCACTACAGCATTTAGCATAAATTGAGCAGCATCATTAGCAGCTTCCATTATTCCGATAAAACCAAGCCTCGTATCATCCAAAGCTGCTTTAAACTCTGGCTTATCTTTACCAAATTTTTTTTCTGCTTTACCTAATTCGTCAAGTTTATTTTTGTAATTCTGAGTGGCAAGACTTATTTTTTCAAAAGGATCTTCTTTTAAAGAGTTTTCAATATTTTTTATCTGATTAGAAATTGCCTCGACTTCAGTTGGTGGTAAATTTTTGTTTGCTTGTAAATAGTCAACAAGGTATTTTTTTAACCTTTTAAGTGAAGAAACACCGGAAGTACTAAGATCTCCAAAAGCTTTCTTCCATAAATCAGTTTTTCTTATTCCCTCAAGATTTAATTCAGATACTTCCTCACCTTCTTTTTTGTAAGAAATATTTAATTGTCGCAACCTTTCTGCTTCAGTAATAGCTTGGTTTTTGGCAATTTCATCTCGAATTAAAGAATATTTTTTCTCAACTTCATTTTTTTTATCTTCAAAAGTTTTTTGCTCATTAAGAAATTCTCTGTAAAGATCTTTTTGCAGATTTAGAATTTCTTCTTTTTTTTCTTTAATTAGATTAGTTTTACCCAATAACTCAGCAGTATTTACATTACCCTCTTGTAGTTGTGCTTTCGCTAATTCCTGATCTAAAAGAGTGATCTGATCCGTTAGCGCTGGTAATTCTTTTAAAGAGTTTTCAATATCTTTTTTGAAGTTTTCTAAAGGTGTCTTAACTCCGGTAAGGTGATTTATTTTTTCAGTTACATCAACCAAGTTATTTTTATCCGTTTCTGTAAAAAGCTGCCCAGAGTCTTTTTTAAAGCTTAATGCTGTTTGCGTTTTCTCAAGATATTCCAGATAACTTTGCGAACCTTTGAACAATTCCTTATATTGAGCATCTGCCGATTCTTTACCGTAGAATTCAGCCATTTTATAATAGTTATTCCATTGGCGCTCCGCTTCTTCAAGCGTGTCCTTAAATGACTTAACTTCAATTAATTTTTCTCTTTCAGCTCTATCTTCTCTAAGTTTTACAAGTTCGTCCTGTACAGACTTAACGCTTCTAACTTCTTCCGAATTTCTTTCCTTTCCATATTTATCAAAATACCTCAACTTAACAGTGTCTCCATTAGATCTTGATAAAGCTTCTTCAAGCAAATTAATTTTCTGATCATAACTTTTTAAAGAACCTTGTAAAAATGATTTTTCTGCACCTTTATCAAGTTTTTTTCTTTCAGCCGCTCTAGCTTTTTCGTCTTTTAATAACTGTCTATCAGATAAGTCGTATTTCTTAAGCTCCGCATCGGCTTCTTTCCATTTTTTAGCAGCTTCATTCCATGCGGGAGTTCCTTTTTGTGAAGTAGTCATTGTTGCGACTAAATCCTCTGCAGCCTTTCTTTGTTGTTCCCAAAAAGCTTTATTCTTGTCAATGTTTGGATTACTTACATTATTAATTTTGAAAACTTCATTACGAGCTCTTTCCAATTGACTTAAAAGCGGTGAAATATTCCAATTAAGTAAATTTACAGACGTTGTCTTAATCAAGGAATTCATATTGTTAAGCTTGTCAATGCCCTCAGCTTTTTTTGAATTACTTTTTTCTAGTCCTGAAATTTGATTACTAATAGAGATTATTTGATCTTCCCAATATTTCTTTTGTTGCTCTAATGACATTGATGAAATTTTTTCATTTTCCAGTCTTTGTCTATATTCAGCATTATACTTTTCAAGATTTATTTTTTGTGCTTCGAGATTCTTTTTTGCTAATTCTAATTCATTTAAATAAATTCCACTGTCACCATCTCTCTTTTTTAGCCTTTCATTTAATTCCGCAATTTTTACATTTAGATCATCAATGCTTTTATTTGAATTTTCAATTTGTTTTTTAAGATTTAGTGTACTAAACTTGTCAATCTCTGCATTTAATTTTTTCTGCGCTTCCGTCGCTCCTAACTTTTTGAATGTTTCAACATCCATGTCTTTAAGCATATCCGGATACATAGATTGCATCTGTTTGTATGCCTCATATTGTTGAAGTTTGGTAGATGTATCAGAATTAATAACTGCAGTTAATTCTTGTGTTTTATTTTTTAAATCATCAATTAATTTGGTTGATTTTTCCCTTTCGTCATTTAATAATTTTTCTGCGATCGTTAAAGCTGTAGAAGTGTCTCTAAGACGGAAATATGCGTAGGTTAAAGCAGCGGCAGCGGCAATTACTATTACAATTGGATTGTTAAGCATAGTGGCATTTAATAATGCCTGTGCCATTGTAGCTAACTGAGTAGCTGCAGTTCTTAACCTTGTAGCAATTGTTAACCTTGTAGTAGCTAATGCATTGGCTGTTTTCGCTGCTGTTTCTGCTGTTTCCGCAGCAGTTGCAGCGGCAGTTGTTGCTACACCAAGAGTTTTAGCTGTATTTTCTAATTGTTGCTTTGCAGTAAAAAATTGACTTGTTACTGCTAAAGTAGACTTCCTGGCAATTGCCGCTGATTCTTGAGTTGAAATCACAGTATTTTGAGCAATTTCCACTCTTTTTTGAGCTAATTCTATCTGTCTTGCTGTTCCGGTTGCTTGAATAGATGATAATTCCATTCTAGCTAAAGCGAGTTGAATTCTTGCTTCTTGTGCTTTTGCTGTTGCTACAACTCCAGATTGAATTGCAACTTGTTTTTTAATAGACAACGCTGAAACGTCCGCTTGTAAAGATCTATACTTAGCTTGAATGTTTGAAACTTCTGCGGCTGTATCTCTTGCAGTAGCTTCTGCCTGGCGTTGAGTAACCATTGCACGACCAAGCTTCATTTTTTCAGAAATACTTAGTAATGCAATCTCAGATTGAACTGTTTTGTTAGCAAAGTTTTGTGCTGCAGATGTAACTATTAAAGCCGTTCTATAACTTCCATAAACAACGATTAAACTTTCAATAGTATTGAGAACCTGCTGATAGTTTTCAATTAAATAGTTTAAAGCTTCAATTCCGCCATACAAAACACCTTCATTACTTTCTCCTATTTTATTCAACATTTGTTGCCAGTTATCACCAAGATTGGCGATTCGGCCGGATAAGGAAGTTGACTGTTTTTCCATTAAGTTAAAGAACATTCCGCCTTCGTTCGTCATCGCAAACAAAACTTCTTTAACATCATTAAATCCAATTTTACCAGCGGAAACCATATCAGATATTTCAGCAGTTGTTTTATTGAACTTTTTAGCCAACTCAGCAACCATCGGGATACCAGCTTCAGTAAACTGACGGAGATCATCACCCATTAATCTCCCTTTAGCTTTTACTTGTCCAAAAACCAAATTTATTCGAGAAATGGGAACACTTAATCCGGCAGCGATATTTCCCATTCTAGTCAAAGTGTCAACAACTTCATTTGCTGGAACCTGGAATGCAAGTAATTGTTTTGCTCCGGATGAAACTTCTTTTAAATCAAATGGTGTTTTTGCTGCAAGATCAACCATTTGTCCCATCAATACCTTAGCCTTATCACCACTTCCGAGCATGGTTGAAAAAGCGATTTCAGTTTTCTGGAATTCACCTCTTACATTGATAAGTTCTTTAGTAAATGAGAATAAAGATTGAGCTGTAAAATACCCACCTATTGCTGTTCCTAAGGCTCGGAAGGAATTATCCATTTCCTGAGCTTCTCTTTTTGCAACTCCGGAAGCTTCACGAATGCTATTTTTGATACGAGTGATACCGGCATCAAAATTATTAACGGATAAAAGTGCATCGAAATGTAAAGCTCCCTGATTCATTATTTTATATTTCGCTTGTTAAGCTCTTGAATATGTTTAGCGAAGTCTGAAGTATTCTGAGGTGTTAATTCTTTCACTTCTTCTTTCGGCTTGTCTTCTGATTTATTGTCTACGTATTTTTGACTCGGTAAGTCAGATAACATTCGTAGAATAGTTCCCCACGGAATTCCCCACATTAATTCTTTGTAGGAAATGTTTAATGTTTTCATTGCAAATCCTGCAGTTCCGTAGATAGATTTGAGACCGGTGTTTTCCCATCTACCAGACTCGTCTCCTTCGGACTCGTTATCGTCATCTGTCCTATTATTCTGATAGAGGTTATAAAATTTTTGATGTCGTACATCTGGAGTATTGCAATACTCATCTTTAATGCTATTTGTGGATTTAATTTCCACTTGAGATACTTTGAAAGTAAACCGGTAAATAGTTTTACTTTCCAGTAATCATGAAGAATACTAACTGCTATAAATCGCATAAGAGGATCTATATTCTTCTCCATTTCTTTGAAAACCGATGAATTATCATCTGAAAGCAGATTTACCTTGAGCTTTACAGCATATTTGTTTGCAAAAGCTATAGTTCCAAAATGCAAGGGTTTAATATGGAATTCACGTTTTCCAATATTGATTTTAAAACCGTGTTCAATAAGCAGGTCCGCTTCCTTTTCTTCAGCTTCGATTGCAGAAGTATTTTCCGCAATAAATTCTTTGAATATTGAATCTTCAGGATTTTCCATATTTTGAAAAAATCCGTCTACAGAATGCAGACGGATTGCATTTTAATTAGTTTTTAGTACTATTTTTCTCTGTATACTAGAGCGTCTTCTCCATCTTTCTCTGGAGCCTGAACCGTCACAACAACCTTCATTGTCAAAACTCCTTCAGTTCCCACAGTTCCACCAAGTGGAGTTGCCACTACTTTTCCGTTTGTTACATCGATATCATATCCAACTTTAGTTTCAAGTGTGAATGACTTCTCGATGATTTCTTTAACAGCAGGTGGAGCATAACTCTTTTTACCTGTGGTCGTGATAACCTCACCCCCCATGTAGTAGGCTTGAGTTTCTAAAGAAGGATTTGCAACTTCGAAGGTTAAAGTAGTTTCAGCATCGTTTTGTCCGATAGCTATTCTCTTTCCTTTTTCTTCAGTTTCAACCCAGTTAATAGTTTCGTCGGTAGTTTCAAGAACTACCGTACCTTTCAAGTGTTCATCGTGCTCTGTAAGCACGGTTCCCATACCTCCATCGACAGCTTTGTCGCCTGATAGGATTCTTTTTACACCGAATGTCCAAGCCATTTTTATTTTTGATTAATTGTTATTGAATTGTTCTTGTTTTAAGTCTGATGACGGAAACCCATTCATTCTTTCCGTCGACTTTATAATCACGCTGAGACTCGATTTCGATGTATGTTTTTTTATTTGGTAAATAAATCTCATCGAAAAGAGGCATCAGTAGTTTCGTAGCATTATTGAGCGTTGCTAAATCTGGTCTGTAAGATGTTCCGGATTTTAAATCGCTTGCGTAAATGTTGATTAGAATTGTAGAAGGAGATAAAACCAGGTCAGGAACAAGTAAAGCTCCGATAACAACATCATTTTTGGTAGAATCAAAAGGTCTCTGATCAATATAAACATCACCTGTCATGATGGTTTTAAATTGACTAGAAGCGACAATTCCGTAAGCGATAGATTTTAATTCAAATGTTGTAATCATTGTGCTTTTCTCATTGAATTGACAATACTTTGTGCGACTTGCTTAATTCTGACATTTGCTAAGCTTTTTGCTGGCGCAATAACATCCAGATGTTTAACATCCTCGATATAACTTGCGTATTCCATTCCTGCAACAACTATTAAAGCATATCCAACCTGAAAGTTTTTAGCAATTTCTTTTGCGAAATTTTCTCCCACTCTTTCTCCGGGAACTTCTTTCGAATCGAATTCAGGACCCCTTTGCCCTGCTTCGAATTTTGACGAAATAACATTTCCGTGTTTTACAATTACATATCCGATTGAGTTCCTAAGATTTCCGGTTCTATCTGTATAAGTGTCTAAGCTTTTTGCAAGATTCACACACTCCATACCGAGAAAATTGAGATTTCTAATCATCAACTCGTCTAGCATTTTAACCTTGCCTTGCAGATATGAGTTGATTTCAGACATTTTGAAATTAGCTTCTATACCCATAATCTACAGTGTAATTGAGGAGCATATGAAAATCTTATTACATCACCCGAAAGAATGACTTCATCTCCTTTTTTGATAATAATCTTAGTATTTGCTGGAATTTTTTCAGTTCCATTCGGCATCACCACTTTTGAAGAATAATTCACAACTTCACCAGATTCTTTTGCAATGATATTACCTGGTCCCGCTGCTCTTTCTCTACATTTACAGTGAAAAACCTCCGTAGGTTCGGAAGGAATTGGAAAACCTGTTTCCGGATCCGTTCCGCCTTCAGTATTGCTTACCACATACAAATCGTGGGGATATTGTGTCATGCTAAATAGCTTATGTCCTTAACTTGAACTTTGCCTTTTTTTAAAAGATCTACCATTCCTAATCTGCTGCATTCCATAGCATACCAGCTTTCTAATGCTTTTCGGTCATATTTGATAGAATAATCATCTTCAGATATATCAGGAGTTATCAATAACTCAAGGACTATTTCCGTGAAAAGCTTATCCATATCATCGGGTTTTGTCAAATCAAAAGCACCGTCGATTTGCTTAGAAGCAAAAAAAACGTCCAGATCTGCATCACTCATAGTGATAGACAATCGTCTAAGCTTACTTTGGAAATATTCCTTGTTTGTTACTGACATATTCTTAGAAATCTTTAGAGGTGCTCAATAGATAGATATACTTAATTGTACTTACTACCGGGAATGCATTTAATTCTGCTTTTGTCCACTCTCTGAAAGGTTCGTTTTGATTCCATTTAGAAATCAATGTTCTTCCCTTTTTTGTATAGATGACATTCTTCACAGGCTCCATTTCCTCCATAGCTAAAGCATTCTTGATCTCTCCTAAATTTCCCTCAGGAATAAAGGCAATATTGGAAGCTTCAAAAGGCTTCAAAATAGATGGTGTACCATCTGTTTCGATTGGAATCCTTACATCAACTACCTCGAATGCTGGCAACTCGGCGGCTGTCATATATTCGTTGATTCTATCTGTAGTAATTGGAGCGGTTTGAGAATTTCTTGCAGCTGCGGAAAGTCCGAAGAATGTCCCGACTGTTTCTTTAACCTCTTTAGACTGCATAAACTTTAGCAAAGTACTTTTGTCGATTAACATTTTTGAGAAGGTCAATCCTTTAGCGCTTGCCGTGTTTACTAAATCAATAATATCAGAAAGAGGTTTAGAAGTTTGAGAATCGCTCCAATCTTCATCAGCATTTATTTTATTCTCCGAAGGCATTTTGAGATCAATAGTCCCCAAAACGATTCCGTCCGGGTTATTATCTGCTGTAATAGTGATTTTTCCTGTTGAAATTGCTTCTGCAACAGTGTAGTCGATTCTTTTATCAACTGCTTCCGCAACATATTTCATATCATCCCAGATTAATCTCAAAGCTTGATTCTTTCTGTCTTGATCGGTAATACCTTTCATTCCTTGCAAAACCTTGTAATTACGATATTGCTCTTCGTCAAGATCTCGCATCACTTTGATTGGTGGAATTTTACCAGACATAGCCTCCAAAGTTTCACGGCTTCTTAATGGAGTTTCGCCATCACGAGTCACGAAAGAAGCTGCAGGAGTAATTACTGAACTTCCAAGAACAGAGCTGTATGTTAAAGAGATTTGCGGTAACCCAAATGTGAAATACTTTGTATACCAAGGAGTATTAAATTTCTCTAATCTCGTATCTATCATCATTTGTAGCGTTTCTTGATCGACAACGCTACCAAAAACGGTTGATTCTTTTGCCATTTTTTAAATTATTTGGGGATTAACGAGATTCTGAAAAAATGATTAGTGGTAACGCTTTTTTGTGTGCTGCATTAATTGCTGGCGTTACTCTTCTTGCATATACAGTTCCTCTCAGAACTACATCTACAGGTGCGTTTGCTTCGATTTTTAAATCAGTATACAAAAGTCCTTTTGCGTCTGATACTTGATCAGGAGCCGTGCCTGTTAAAGCTGCTTTTTTTGCTTTTCTGGTAGCTTCATCAAATACCATAGGAGTTCCTGCAGGGATTGTATCTCCCACAGTTAAACCTGTCGCATCTAATGTAAAACCACCTCTAGCTGTTTCCAAAACCTTTTGAAAAACTGGAATCGTTCTTGATCCAGAGATTGAAGTAGGCTCTAAATATCCCATTTTGTTAGTGTTAATTGTTAGTAAGACTTGTTGAAAGCTTCAACATCTGCCTTTTTCTGAGCTTCAGTCTGATTCCCAACCGAACTTGCGGGCTTATATCCTTCTCCGGCATCAACTTCCGTTCTGTTCTGTAAAATTTCAGCGTAAAACTCTCCTTGTTTAGTCACAAACTCTTCAATTCCTTCGTCATTTTCAAAGCTTCTTCCGAGCATAACAGAATCTATTTCCTTATCTGTCATTTTCAAAGCTTTAAGCCCTGCAACTACTTTTTGATTGTTTGTTTGAACTGCTTTTTCTGTCTGCAAGCCCTTAACTACTTTAGTAAGTTCAAGAACAGCCAAAAGCGTTGGATCAGTTGTTTTACCTTCCTCTGGTTTAGGTTCATCTGCTGCCCCTTCACCAGAATTTCCACCTTGTTCTTTCTTCTTGGTTGCTGCTGTCACTCTCGCATCAATCTCTGACTGGAAGGTTTTAGCAAGCGGTTCGAAAACCACACATTGAGCAGTTATTTCTTCATCAGTTGCGTTTTCTCCAAGAGAACCCGTAATAGAATCAGATAATCCCTGTAATGCCTTTTCGGAAAGCCCATTTTTTAGGAAATGTTTTTTTACGATTGGGTTAATCATTTTGATTTCATTTTAATGAATCAAAAATAATACATTCAATTGTACAGTGTACGTTGGAAATTTGTATATTTGTCGTGTTGAAACATTGATATGTGTATTATTTCAATGGATTAAATAAATAAAAGACCGTGATTTTATCGGCTTTTTTATCAATAATTAAATAGTTATAGCATGAAAAGAATTTGGATATCAGACTTTAAAAAGAATCCTTCATTAGTAGAAGGACTTCAGGTGATAACACTTTTAGTTCCTTACGGAGAGGATGACAATGGGTTAATAGATCACATGTTAAAATTAGGATTTAAGCACACCTCAACTCAATTCGTAGGACCGGATTTGATGGATACAGAGCAACACTTTAGAAAAATTTAGCAATGAATTTAAAATCAACAACAGATTTTGTTTTAGAGCAGGAAAAGAACTACGCTCATGTAACGAGAGATCTAAAAAAGAATCCATTTCTTTTGATTGTGGATTATGCGAAGTTTTTAAAACAGCCTTTAACGTTGGGAATGTTTGTTCCTTGTGATGAAAACGGAAGTGTTTTAAAAGAGCCTAAAAATTGGAAAGCTTATTTGTTAGATGCGTGTAGATGCGAAAAATGTATCGAAAAAACTTTAGAATGCGACGAATATAAAAAAGCACAAGAAAAGGTTTTGTTTAAAGGATTTTATGTAGAGTTTAATTCTGTAATGTCGCCACAAGGCGGATACTTGGACGTTGGTAATTTAAAAAATAAAACAATTGAAACTATTGTAGGAGCAGAATTAGAACTCACAGAATCAGCAATAAAACAAATAGGAATATGAAAACAACTAAACATCACATGAGCGTAAACATTCAAGGTTTACTGAATAATTATAAAAGAAGAAAAATTAACATCTTGGAAGATATTAATGGTCGAGTTCTGTCCGATAAAGAAGCTCGTCAAAATTTAGCTGAATTGCAAAGTAAAGGCTACAAATTAATTCCGAGGGATGATTGCGATGGATTTGACCCTTTTGGCGGTGGTTGTCCTGGTCATGAAGAGTTTGATGTTACCGCAAAAGAAACTTTATCATGAAAACACTATCCATAAAACAACCGTGGGCAAGTCTCATTGCTCACGGAGCGAAAGACATTGAGAACCGAAGTTGGAAAACTAATTTTCGTGGGAGGATTTACATTCATGCATCTGCGAAAAAAGCAGGGGAATTGCCATACATACTAAGTGACACACAGGGAGATTTTGTTTACTATAATGAATCTGACGGACTTAAATCGCATAGCGAAATCATATCCGCCATTATCGGTGAAGTTGATATTATAGATTGTGTGATTAATCATGAGAGTATTTGGGCAGAGAAAACTTCAAGCAGAGCCTTTGCAGACCAGAAACATTACTTTGATAAACCAATTTACAACTGGGTTTTAGCAAATGCGGTGCTCTACGATGAACCAATACTAAATGTGAAGGGGAAATTGAGTTTGTGGGAATTTGAAAAATAAATCAAGATGAAAACACTCTTCGAAATAGTTCCTAAATTTCCCGATAACACATGCTTAAACTGTATGAATAGGCAAAGACATCAAAAAGGTGGATCCATCATTCAATACTGTGGAGTTCGTAGAAGTAATCGTACTGAAAACGGTTTATTGAAGATAAAAGCAAAGAATCCAGCTTGCGAACAATATATAGTTAAAAAATAACTTTATCACATTCTGATATAAAGGTAAGAAGCTAGCGTAAACGTGAAACGATAAGTAAAGCTCAAATATTGGCTAATCATAATTCGGCAAGGGAAAGGAGCAAATACTGACAAGCCGTTGATTAAATTCACTAACACCCTCCAGAATGTGGTTTCATTTTTAATTATATAATCCGATACGGAAAACCACAATTAAAAACAATAACATCAACTTAATTTTATAGCATGAAAGAATTTAAAATTGAAGGACAACCGAACTTAATACTTGAAGTTGTCAGGGCTTTAAAGTACAATTCTTCAGGGATTGGTTTACGAAAGCTTTACGACATCAAAATAGAAAGAAAATCATATTTCAACAATAAAATAATATTCACAGCTAAAGAAGGAAGAGAAATTAATACTCAACACTTTTTTTACTTAGCACTAGACATCAACTTAACAATATCATGAAAACGCTACTACTTTTACTTACATTAATTATCTTCACATCTTGCACGGATGAAAGAGAATCGGAACACTTCCAACCTCAGCACCAAATAAGGGTGGATTTCGAGGCTAACAAAGGTTCGGAAGGAGGAAATAATTTGCAAATAGCAAATGATAATGAAACTGATATTATAGAGAAGATTATCAGGAATCAGGAACTGCCCGAAAATATCAATTATCAGACTGTTTGCTCCGGTTCCAACGACAAAGGCTTGCAATTCGCTTACATTGAGATCAAAGGCGAGCTAAAAGGTTTATTTCTCGCTGTATTCGATGAAAATAGATTGATGGTTTTCAGAATAGAAAGCTTTTCCGGAAATTGTTTGTTAAAATGGGTGAGCGAAGTTTAGTATATTTACAAAATTGACAATTATTAATTACGGTTTTCCGTACTATATAATTAATTATTAATAATAATTTAGAATCATGAAAAAAAAATACGAAAACATATTAGGAATTTATTTGATTATTTCTCTTTTAATTTTCTTTACACTAATTTGTTTTGGAGATAATATAGAGTTTTTAAACAAAGGTAAAATAGTTACTGATGGTATTGGAAATGGCGTTTTTTACAGCTTATCCGATTTATTAACATATACTGTTTTTATTATTGGATGTACTATTTCAGTAATATATTTAAGTACAATTATACTCCTCAAAAATGTCAAATAAAGTAATCTACCACGTAAAACTTCAAGAGCCAATAGAAGGTAAAGCTGATTTCTTTTTCAGCTCAATTACGGCTATTTACAATATGTTCACCGCCGAACAAATCGGAGTGGCCAGACAAACTTTATATCAGCAAAGTCTAAATCCTGGTGATGAATATAGAACGAAGTTTTGTGTAGTGAAAAAAGAAGAGGTTTTAAAAAATAAATAAATTTAAATGGAAAATATAGAATCAAGAATAGAAGATATAGCCATTGGCTTATCTGTTCCTTCGGAAAAAATACAATTAGTTTACGATAATGTAAAATCAAAAGGCATAATGCACGGTGATAACCTTCGTCAATTGACAGAAATAGGAATGCCTATGATTAAAGAACTATGTGCTTTATACGGCAAAAATATAACCGAAATTAAGTTAATGGTTCAAAATGGTGAAATTGATTTTAAGCATTTTGGAGCCGTTTTCCTATATCTTACTAATGAGGGTGGAATGTTTTATGAGCTAAAAAAGAAGCATATCTGGAAAACTGTTTCTGATAATTATAAAGAGTAAGCCTAAATTAAGAAGCTTTATTCTATTTCTTCTGGATAATTAAACGCCGTTGGTAAATACTCTTTCAAAGGTTTGATATTAATGAGAAGCTCCTCATCAATATTATTAAATAGAGTATACTTTTCAATTAATGGTTTGAATTTTTCAAAACCATTTTTATGCAGACCATTAAAAAGAAATAAAATAATCTCAAAACTAGACAACTGTGCCCTTGCTAAAGAAATATATCTTCTTTTATTAATGTTAGGTGTTGTGTCAATAAGCTTCACAATATGGTAGAATGTTCTAAAATAGTGTCCTAAATATTCCTTATATAAATTATAATTCTTTTCATAGAAAATCATCTGGGATTCCAAAGACATACTCTCAAGGTTTTGTTTAATTTCTGAGTCCAACGTATTAAAGTGGGTATTTGCTTCACGCTTAGCATCTAAATATATTAAATCATAAACTTTAGCGAATGCTGGTCGACCTTTATATTCATTTGTATTTACCCAAAATTCGGTGTTATTTACAATTGAATTAAACAAAGACAACATTTGAAAAAAGGTATTTTCAAACTGCTGAAGCTTCATGGTATCATTCTGTGAAATGAATTCTTTTCTCGTGAGCTCCATTTCATTTCTCGTTTCTTTGAGATCTTCTCTTTGTAGCAGAATTGTTACGATTAAGCCCACAAAAGATAGTCCTGTAAAAAGTGCGTTTGCGGCTCCAAACATATCACCAAAAGTACCCCTATCTTCATTATCAATAAAAATTCCTAAACTAAATGTGCTAAATAGAACAAGAAAAATAAAAAATATACTGAGCGCGGCAAAAAGCCCTATCAAAAAATCAGATTTTTTCATGTAAAAGTTTTTGCAAATATAGAAAGTGTAAAACTAACTCTTCACACTAACAGGAAAAGAGTTAAATTTGAATAATTAATAACTAAAAAAAATATACTCATGGAATCAAACCCTCTTAACAAAGAGAAAAGCAATGAAATTACATTTGGGCAAGTCGTTAGATTAAAATCCGGTGGACCAAAAATGACAGTAAAATATCAGAGACAGGGAGATTGGATATGCACTTGGTTCTCTGGTGATGAAATGAAAGAAGGAGCCTTCGATAAAGGTCAGCTTGAAATTGCAGAATAAAGAAAGCCCCAATTAAGGGGCTTTTATATTATCCAATATCCAAAAGTTGATGAAACCTTTTCCAAAAAGTTTTTGATGTATTTGGTATTTCTATACCCTCACCTTTTAAAATCATTTTTTCTCCTTCAATGATTATTACCAAATCATAAACTTTGAAAGTTTTAATTCCACCTTCAACATGTTGGGAAAATGTTTTTCCAGCATTATTCAATACAGATTGAACCGTATATGCATTATCATTTTTTACAAATTCTTCTCTTTCTGATTGTTCCATGGTTTTAATTTTTCCACAAATATAATAAAAAAGCCACCTACAAAAGATGGCTTACTTTTTCTTGATTATTCAGAATGAAATAGGGTTTGGATTTAGCGTTTTCAATCTTCTGCTTATTCTCCGAAATCCACGAAGTAAATTGAGGCGGAAGTTTAGTAATAGCATCTGTAGGTTCTAAAGGTTTCAATCCTGCGAATATTCTTTCATTATCCTTCTCCATTTCCGCCCAAGTTTTCAATATGGTTATTACCGTACATCTGCATTGTGGATGCCAGCCCCAAAACTTAAAGTCCTTTGGGTATTCCCCCGCCATCGCTTCACAGAAAGGACAATGATTAGGATTGTTTGATAATTTAATTCTGATTCCCTTCACAAAATCAAACTGCTGCATCTTCTGAAAGTTTGCTTCGTGATAAGCTATATTGTTTTCAGTCCTGGTTAATCGTTCAGCATTTTTGTAAGAAGATCTGTAAACTCCTTGTCCGGGATTGTAAGCTTTTGCATTTTTCGACAACACTAAATTTCCGTGTTTATCTCTAACTCTTCGAAAGAGTCGATCAGGATCCGTAAGGTTTGCTTTTAATTCTCTTGCAAGTTTGGCAGCAGACTTTCCCTCCCCGATTCCGATATCCAAACCCAGCTCAATTTCTTTTTTAAATTGTTCAGATAATTTCCAAACCTTATCGGATAACCTCAACCCGTCTATCTTACGATTTTGAAACGCTTTTAAAGCCTCCGAATTCGGATTAAGGTACTCTTTCACCTTTTCTTTAGGAAGATTGATTTTTGAGGCTATTTCATTGACTAAAGCGGATTGTTTTTTCTCTCCAGACTTCCAACTCTGTTCGAATTGGTTGAACATTTCCGCAGAAACGTTTTTCGTAAAGCTTTCAAAAAGTTTATCGACTTGTGGTTGAAGCTGTGGATAGTCTTTAAAAGAAAATAGTTTTGTTGTATCTATTTGGCCAAGGGAAATAAGCTTTACAATATCTTCGATGAGTTTTTGATAAAAACTTTTTATCCTACGAACATTATACTCACCTCTTTCGAAGTGAGTATTGTCAAAAATATCATCGTGAAGATCTGCCATTGTTTTACAACTCTACCGGATTACTAAATATGCTTTCTGTATTCTTTTTCTTCTGCTCTGCTTCCAGAATTAACCAATCTTCTTTCGGAGCCAATGCAGAAAGCTCAGCAGAGTATTCCTGAGATAATAAAGGTTGATTTCCGTTCGCTGTCATAAGAGTTTCAACCCATTCTTTAGTATCTTGAATCATGTAAGGTTTAATCACCGGTTCAAGTTCCAGATTGTTAGTTGCATCAGCTAATTTTAAGTTCAGCAAATTGCCCACATAAGACTTCAGAATATTGAAACGTCTCTGGAAGTAATCCTCCCAGATCTCATTCTTTTCCATTACCTTCAAATGAGCATCCATAAACAACATTTTAAGCATAATTCCAGACACTTGAGACATTCCTTTGACTTGTCTAAACAAATCAGGTGTTTTAGTGAATTTGTGAATGTTTTCGAGGCGTGTTTCAATTTCCAAACGAACAGATTCCGGAGCCGCTTCCCAAGATATAACCTTCATGTCAGAACCTATATCTCCTTGAATTGCTTTGTTAGCTTCTCCAGCTTGGGGTAATGTTGAAACCGTTCCAGTTATGAACGTAACCGGTGCTGCATGATAATCATTAATCTCTGCATGACGGGAAAATAGTAGTTCCAAACGTTCGATATCGTATTTTACATCTTCATACTCGGTTTCTTCCTGAGAAGCATAAACAACCGGTATTTTTCCGATGACATTCTTCCCTGCTCCTTCGATAACCTCATCAATCCATCCTGCATCTGCTTTTTTAAATCTTCTTACCTCGGTATCTGTGTAAGTTTCGAAATATTCGATTGTGTTTTTTTCTCTGTCACTCAAAGTGAAAGCACGGGAGAACGCAACCATGTTGTCAAACTCATCAAACATCGGATAAAGAAGATCATTCTTCCACGGAACAAATAACTTTAGTTTAATCCGGAAATTACAAGGAAAACCATAATCTTCGTGAGTATCTACTTTCTGATAATACCAATACTCAGCGATTTCAGTTGATCGATAAAGCTCACGAGCTATCTGTCTGTTTTTGATATTTGCTTTATTCTCAAACAGAATTCTTTCAATAGCTTTTTCTACAACCTCTTCCTGGCTACCTTCCTCGGCATTACTTTTAATTGTAACAGGGTTACCAAAACCAAATGAAACAGCGCTGTTTACGATGTATTTCTGAACTGGAATTGCAATTCTGTTTACGGGTTTCGTTCTTTGAACCTCGCCTTTTTCGTTTTTAATCTCTTTATCCGGAAGAAAGGTTTTATCTTGAATAGTTCGGTGCTCCGAAACCTTCCATTCTTTTTTAAGGTCTTCGATTTTCGGTTTTGTGGACCGATCAACTTTTAGAACTTCGATTTGTTCCGCTGGTGAAGCTTTTTCTGTAATTTCTGCTATGTTCATAGATGATGTATTGATTAATTAGCTAAAAATTTCTCAATTTCTTGAAAGAAAAATCCTGTTAAATACGCTTGAGGTTCGTCATTGAAGATGTCAGCTCTTATACCTCGATCTGAGAAAATGTGATTAACAAGATGAACACACTCATGAGCAATAACAAATCCTTTAGGGAGCCGATTGAAAGCAACCACATATTCAGAATACCCACCTTCTTTTTCTGGCGTGAAAACCACACCATCAAAGCTATCGGAGATTTCCATGCTATACTTTTCATTGATCTCTTTCCAGTTTTCGCAAAGGATCATTGTTAATTCTCCGTGATAAATCGGAATTTTAATAGTGTTAACTTTCATAATTTAAATAATGAAAAATGTGTTTTCCTTTGTTTCTTCACCTGGTTTTCCCAAACAAATCTTTGTCGGTTCTCCGTGAACCTCAACCAAAAGTCTGTTAAATTCATCAATCCATTCTGCCGGAACTGGATGGGACTGCATTTTAACCCTTTCCTGAATAGCTATTCGTAAATCAGCTAACCTTTGTTCTTTCCAAATTTTTTCAGGCATTATTCCTAATGATGGTTTTTCCATATATTTTAATTTTTCGCTATTACCTTGGTTTTCGCAGCTTCCAATGAAGCAAACTTTATTTCTGGAGTATTGTAGATTCTTTTGTCTACCTCAGTCCAGTTGGCTTTTATTTCTTCGAGGCTCATGGTTATTTATCGTAACGACAAGTGTTTTCACAAACAGGATTCTTGTCACAGTAGTGAAAAGGGCATCCTTTCAAAGATGTAGATGTAGGTAAGTTTGTTGCTACCTTATGAGATAACATTTCCGAATCTTTGATGTCTGAATTCTGAGATAATAACTTTCTCGCTTCATCAATCTGAGAACCTACCAAAGTATTTACTAACTCAGGATGAGTATTTCTAATTCTATTTGCAAATCGGGTCATTTGACCTAATGATTCTAGTATATTCATCGTCTTTTATTTTTAATTATTACCAAAGAATCCCACTCAACCCCTCGGCACTCATTACAGGAGAAATAGGATGGAAAGTATTTGCTAAAGCGTCAAACTCATCAGTTGACCGCTTCAATCTTAATTTTATATCTTCTTTCTTTTCGATTTGAATCTTACCATCTGAACGGAAAAACCATTTGATTTCCGTAGCTTCTTCAAGGAAAGATTCGGAAGGCGGAAGCATAGCATCGTTGTTATTTTTCGGATCCAGCCATTCTCGAACAGACCAGAACAAAAAAGCTCTCATGTTGAGGAATTCGTACTGCTCAGTACTGTCTTTAAGTTTTCGGCCACGGAACTCAGGTTTTGCGGAATACTTACAGGAAATAACACGCTTCTCAAGGCCAAGCTCTACCAATCTAGAATAAACTCCAGCACCTTCTCCGATGGTATCAATAGACGCAACCGCTTTTGGATCAATACGAAGAGTATTAGCAATTTTCCCCGCCTCTTCCATGTGATTAGCTTTACCTGCAGAATGTTTTGTACTGAACTTCTCAACATAATTACCATATCTAAAGCAATCAACTGTATTATCTCGCCCCATTCCAGCAATATCACTTCCAAGGATGAGATTGTGCTTCTTTTTATGGTTTTTAGAGTTTAATTTCTGGTATTCAGTCCAACGTTTATTTGCTAATTCCACCCATTGTTGAGGTATAAGAGCTTCTTCAGAAACTTTCGGGAATTTTCCAAGGATTTTCGCTCGGCATAAGTCATTCGGACGATACCAAACACCTTCAAACTCAAAATCATCTTCTTCAATTAAAACATCATTTTCAGAGATTACCGTACACCATTCGTGAAGCTTATCAACTATCCATTCATAATCGACTTGCCCAGGAATAATCATTTTCTTTTGAACAACATTTACAGCATTCAAAGAATTTAAACTGAATTTATTCCATCTTTCGCCCTTCTGAGATTTTGCAGCATATCCTGTTGAAACGTTCGGATTAAAAACAATCAACATTCGGGAATTTCCCTGCAGATTACCTTCGATAGCGTTGAAAGTAGTCTCTGATATACCGGTTGCTTCGGTAACTACAAACATCGTATTTACAGCGTGAAATCCCGTCCATGCTTCCGTTGCGTGGTCATCGGCTTTAAAGCCTGTCAAAAACCATTCATCCCAATCAGTACGAATATCATTACCCACCAATCGACCAGGCAAATCAATTCCCTGACTCAAAGCATTATTATAAAGTCTTGAGATCTCCGGCTGCATAATGTTATTCACCTGTCTACCTGTTGGAGCAGTCATTGCAACTTTAGTATTGTGAATTAGTTTTCCGTTTTTCCATCTAGGTGTTAAGTACATAAAGCACATAGCAGCAACAGCACTTAAAAAGTCTTTTCCTCTCGAAGTTCCAGACATTACGGAAGTACGGGAATTCATTTGAACTGAATCAATGATCGCTTGCTGCTCGGGATCCATGCGAGCTAAAAGAACATCATAAGCAAATTTATTCCATCCGCCCGGCGCACGCCATTCGGAAAATTTGTTTAATGCTTTTTGATGGAGGTCTTTGCTCATGGTAAAATTTTATAAAACGTTTTTTCAATGAGTTTTTTAATTGCTTGTCTTAGTCTTTCAAACGCTTCTAATGTTGACATTTTATTCTTCCTCTTCGGAAGATTGTATTAAGAAGTTTGTAAATGATAGAGTTTCGCCATTGCTGGAGATATCTTTCTTATCGGCAAGCCCTAAATCACGGGAGATAATATTGGCGTTAAGTAAGTTTCCGGCAGCGCCTTCGAACTTTTGACGGTAGATAACCGTCTTGATATCGGTGATGACCGTAGAATAATCGCCAGCCTCTTCTTTGTCTTTTTCAAATTGTCGAAAGTAAGCTTCATTGCAATTAAGATAGAAACAAAGCCCCGCTAACGTCATTGCTCGCATGATGGGAACCTTTTCAGTAACAATAGTTCCCTGATAATTAAACACTTTCGTTTCATACAAAGGATTCTCTTCAACCCATCTAAAATATTCGCAAGAAGCTTCCCATAACAACGCTGGAGTTCCGAAGAGTTTATCCCTTCCATGTTTTGCCCTATTCATCCAGAATTGATTTCCTTTTGGGAAGTTTCCAGGATTCGCCTTCACTTCAACCTCAGCAGGTTTTGCGGGAGTCTTTCGAGCTGTTGGTTTCTTTGCCGGAGTTTTAGCTGTATTCTTTTTCGCAGCAGGTTTTGGTGTTGTAGGTTTTACTGGAGCTTTTACCGTTGAAGCAGGTGTAGCTTTTAATTCTTTATTAAAAGTCGTCCTTTTAGGTGTCGTTGGCTTTTCAGGTGTTTTAGATACTGTTGCTGCCTTAACAGTTTTAACCACTGCCTTTTTGGAAGTGGTCGTTTTTTTAGGAGGTGTGGTTTTATTATTCTTTTGCATCGATTTCTCCATTCTTCACAAGCTCATCATATTCAGCTTTCATCACAGGCGTAAGCTCTTTCCAACATTCATGACAAAACCAATTTGAATCGTCGTCTTGTGACATTATTTCAACGTCTGTTTCCTTTTCACAACTTTCACATCCTACCAAACAGATAACCTCATTAATATCCGTAGACGCATACATCGGCTGAATTGGTTGATTGAATGTTTTTAGGGAAATAAAAATCTTCTTCGTGTTCTTGATAACTTCTATTTCTTCATCAGTTAATTCCCAACAAGTAGTTACATCGCCTTCGGTACTTTTATGAGCGGGTAAAGGTTGATACTCTGGTTGATCTGCGCCAAAGACTGTGTTAACTTGATTAAATTGAATTGGTTTCATAATAGTATTTTTAAAATTCAAACTCTCGCATTGAAACTCGCTCGTGAGATATTTATCAGTATTAAATTTTACGAAGTTCCCTGATGGCAATATCTCTGTGTTTTAACCAACCTTCGAGTTGAGGTACAAGGTTTATGCTGAACTTCAACAATACAACGTGTACTATGTTTGTGAGCTGTGAAGGATTCGAACCTCCAAAAATTAACCCCGATTGCTTGAGGAATATGTTCACCAATTACATCAACAGCTCTTTTAAAAATCAGCTCACTTTTGCAAGCTGATTTTGTTCTTGTTTTAATATTTGTCTAAAACCATCCATTTGACCATATAGCCAAACAATCAGTTGGGAAATAATTAATACTCGAGCTGTATGATTGACCTTTTGGAGAGGTTGTTACCAGTTGATACCCTGAATAATGGTTATCATACACGTGAACTATAGCGATATTATAACCATCTGAATCTGTAGCCTGGCAAACTGTTTTTGTTTTTCTCTTCATTGTTGTATTTGTAACCATATTGTTTTCAAATTCTGACTCCTTCAATAATTCACCTCTGTGAACTAATTGAAGTGTTTCCGGATTTATAGCAACTAAGTTTTCATCTTTTGAAGTAGCTATAATAGCATCTTCTAAAGAAACCGAACCCGACTCTCTGGCTGAAGCTTTCATTTCGCTTTGCTTAGTTTGATTTACTCCTTCAGGATATAAATCTGCTGTGCCAGTATTGCTGCAAGAAGTTAAGAATGTGGAGAAAACTCCGATTAGTGCTAAAGTAAATAGCTTTTTCATTTAAAGTTTATTTTATAAATATTGCCTACTCTATGAGCTTTTCGGCTTACGCTAGAATTAAAAAACCCGACCGACGATAGTCAGCCGGGTAAAACTATAACCATGAAAACTCAATTAAACATGAGAATCGTGGAGTGTAAGGGTTCAAACCTCTTCTGTTGGCGCAATGACAACCGCTTTTATCAACTTAAGCTATATACCCCATTAAAAACAGCTCTGGGCTTCTCAGCAGAGAACTGACCAAATCACAAATATCTATATGAAAAAATAAATTATTAGTTATAATTCTTATCTTTGATCCTAACCTAAAAACTGTAATCATGTTTATCGAACTTCAAAAATTTCAAGGCGGCGACATCATTTTAAATTATCATAATGTTATTTTTATTTCGAAGGACGTCAATAGTTTTGCTGTTTTCAAAATGATTGATGGTGTCGAAATAAAAACTCAAAACACTTATGATTCAGTCTTAAAAAAATTAAGAATGGATTCTACTATTAAATAAAGCACTTTCATCTGCGCTGATTGGATTTTACTCCTTTCGTAAGTGCTTTATTTTTATTTATCCTTTCCAGAATCGATTCATAATCTTTTCTGAATTCTGCATTGTATTTAAGTTCAATCGTACAGTTTTTCAAATAAGCGTAAATGCTTCCAATAGTTAACCCGAAGTAATCAGCAATATCATTAGTTTTGATATTAAACTTATTTCTACAAATGATTACGAAAATCATTCTTCCGAACACTAATTGTTGTTTCCGAGACTGGCTTCTTAGCACTTTAGGAGTTACCCCCACCTCATCAGAAACTATTTTACAAACTTTTAAAAGAACATCTTTACTCATCTACAAATCAATACTTTGATTTAGATAACAAATATATTAATTATTTTCTTTCATACGTACATAATACGTTGGAAATTTTAATTTTTTTTTATTCTTTTTCAATTATATCAAGAACAGCCCTAGCCTCTTCCGCTGTAGAAGGTTGTTCACGCTCTTTATAAACCAATCCCAAAGAAGGTGAAGCAGCTGAAAAAGTCTTGTTTTTATGAATTGTGATAGCATTCCAGGTTTCAGGAGCGATGTTTTTCTGGTAGTTTGTACAAAAGGTTTCTCCGGACCTCTCACGGATTACTTCTTTTTCATATCCGTTTTCTTCTAAAAATTGATAGAAGTTGAAATTGTTACTTTCCATTGATTTTATTTCTAATGTTTTCAAATTGTTTCTGAATCACGATATCATAATCTCTTTCGAGAACTTTTATAAAGTTGTTTTGCTCGTCGATAATCTTATTCTGTTTAGCTATAGTTCTTTTGTAGCTTGTTATCGAGGTAATTTCGAATCCTACAAAAATAGCCACTGCAAATATTCCTATGATGATAATTTCTAATTCCATTTTTACAAAATAGTTTTTTAAGATTGGATTTGATTACAAGCTTCCGTGTAGCATGAAATAATTTTTTGTTATGTTAAATTTTAGATTTAGTTTAACAATTTGCAAACCGAAGAGAATATTTAAAGTGAGTATGATTCTTAATTAACAACAGTTTAGAATATAAAAAAATACAAGAGTAGATTTTATATAATTTAAAACCGTAACAAGATTATAAAATATAAAAAAAAAGAATTTGTTTAATACGTAAATATTTATATTTCAATCCAATACAAAGATATGTTTAGTTAAAATTATGAATTAAATTATAATTTTGTTGTTTAGATGTGTATTGTCCAATAGCAAAGGGAGTTTCATGTAGTTGTGGATAACTAATAGGTTTAAAAGTCAGTCAATTAGTGTTTACCCCTTTTAAAATCAGTCTACCTTATTTATCTTTGTGGAATAAAGGCTCAGGAAAATAAGTACTCGTAATACTTTTTACCCAAGCCCTAAGTATTAACAATTTAATCTTTATTTCATGGAACCTACAAAAACTCCAAATGAAAAAATTGTTAAAATAATTTTATGTTGTATTAACTTACTAGCCTTGATCCTAGGGATTTGTAATTCAATAAAAGAATTATTTTTTTAATTTCATCCACCTCTCTTAAGGGGTGGTTTTCTTTTTTCAAAATTAATACTTTCCTAAATAAAATATACTTTTTTGTGGATAACTTATTGTTAAAATATTGCTAAATTTAAAAGAATCATTGTATTCATAAGCTATACGGAAGTTTTGAAATATTCAAACATATTTAGGTAATATATTTGAGTGCAATGTAATCAATCCTCATATGTTTTCTCAATTAATAGTTTTAAATCGTTTTCTATCTCTAGGTAATTATCAGCTGTGTATCTCAGAATCTTCCATCCTAATTTTGTGGCGAGATTATATTTTGCGATATCTTTTGTGTAACCTGAGATTGTTGTGTGTCCTGATTTTTCGGAGAAAATCCCTTCGTACTCGATACCTAATTTCAATTCTTCAACCGCCCAATCAAACCTGAACTTTCGGACCTCATCAAATTGATATTCTTCTTTAAACTCTAATCCTGATTTTTTCAGAACCGATATGATGTGAAGTTTATACTTTCCAATTTCTTTCGGGATAATAATCTTCTTTTCTGGTTCTTTAGGAAAATCTACTTTTTTTATTCTCCCCTCTTTTTCCAATTTTTGGAGAAGTGATTTGCTCCAAGACATTATTTTTTCAGAATTTCAATTGCTTTTTCTATCTCAATTATTTCGGTTTCATACTTTCTACGAATATCAAAGCTTTCTGAAGTCGGATTTCTTTTGAAGAAATACAAAGCTTTATTCTTGATTTTTAAAACTGACTTCAAAATTTTTATAGTGTTTTCCATATCTTAAAATCTAAATCCATCATTGTCATCATCTAAATTTTCCGGAGCATCAAAAGCCTGTGCAGGTGTTGAAAATGGTAAAGGATTTTCATATCCTCCGAAATCAGTACCTGTATCAAAGAATTTTGAAATATCACCTCGGAAACTCAATCTCGATTCGAATATGCTTCCGTTTCTGAACTTCGCACACATAAACTCCGCTTCATTCTTCGTACTCGTTTCTTCTCCATCGGGATCATTATCCCAAGTATCAATTTTGTAATATTCAGGACGGAAAAGAAATCCTACAACATCAGCATCTTGTTCGATGGCCCCCGAATCTCTTAAGTCTGAAAGCTGAGGTCTTTTTCCTGGTCTTTTTTCGACTTCTCTTGAAAGCTGTGATAAAACAATCACCGGCACCTGAAGCTCTAAAGCAAGAAGCTTTAATTTTCTTGAGATAACCGATACTACCGAATTATCGCTTTTTCCTTTGCTGTCGTTAATTTCGATGAGCTGCAGGTAATCAATCACAATCATCTTCACGCCTTTCTCCTTTTTGAGCAATCTAGATTTTGCAAGGATTTGGTTTAGATTATTTGTATTTTCAACGATATGAAACGGAAGATTATCGAAGGTTGAAGTTTCATAAAGCTTTTGCATTTCCAAATCTGATAAACTCATATCCCGGAATGCATTCCCACCGATTTCGGTTTCATTACTTACCATTTTCGTGTGAAGCTGGCCTGCACTCATTTCCAACGAGAAGAAACCCACCGGATGACCTTTTTTCGCCGCGTGGAAAACATCATCCAAAACAAAGGTTGTTTTCCCCATTGCCGGTCTTCCCGCAATCACAATCATATCTCCATCTCTCCAGCCTCTTAACTTATTCTCAACAGATTTGTGTTTACTCGGAATTCCCGGAATTATTTTCAATTTCTGCTGCTCGATTAATTCCTGATGGAGTTGCAAAGAAGTTTTATCTTCCTTTTGCTGAGCTATTACCTCCTCGATTTCGTTCATTCTGCCGATATGAGCATCGATTTCCTCGAATATATCCGTTGACTCCTGGTAAAGAACATCAATGGCATGAGCACAATTAGCAATCATTTTTCGAGCGAGATACTTCTGCAAAACCATCATCAGGTGATAATCCAGGTGAGCTCCCGAACTTACTCCCATTGTCAATTCAATCACGTAGTGGTCACCTCCTGCATTACTCAGTTTTTCAGTTCTTCTCAACTCCTGGATTACTGTCATGATGTCTACCGGATAATCTTTCGATTGCAAATCGATCATAGCTTTGAAAATCGACTGATGTCTCGGATCGTAGAAAACCTCATCTTTCCCCGCAAAACGTTTTTTAATCTTCTCAATCGCTGATTTTTCAATCAAAGCGGTACCAATCACCAACCTTTCGAAATCAATTGCGTTTGGCGGCATTTTACCGTCGGAAATCGCCATTTCATGCAAAAAGTCTTTTTCTGGTTTCGTATTTTTTTTAAGTTCTGGTTGCATAGTTTTTTTTGTTGTTTAACCATTTTTTAAGCATCCCTTTCGTTTCCCAAGCGTCCATTCCCTGAAATCTCATTTTTCCATTTTGCGCTGTCATAGCGTAATGCTCGAAGAATTCTTTTTTCGTTTCTGGCTTCACCGTGCCGGATATCGCTTTTATCTCATCCCAGAACTCTTGTTTGCTCCAGTTTTTGAAATTATTGACCGGTACCGGATTTTTATTCAGCCAGAATTCAAAGTTTTTAGCCATGTCAGAATCATTTCGCCATTTATCATCTTCCCAGGAAACTTTTTTCTCAACAAATTCATCGATTTTTGATCTTAGTTGTTCATCAGAAAGCTTATGCTGCATTTTCAGCCGGTCCATTTGAATCTGTCTTTTGGTTTTTAGCAAATTTTTTAAATCAGAAATTTTTTCTTGCTCATCCGCCACTTCTTCTACTACGTCTTTTGATTCTTTTTCTAAAAGAATATCATTATCATACTCATTATCATATTCATTATCACGTTCGTTTTGCTTCGGAATTAAAGCATTTGCTTCGTTTGGTTTCTCTTGCTTCGATGCTCTTGATTTACCGCTAGTTACACCGCCTTTCTTTCCTGCTTCTGATCTTTTTTTGCAGACCTCTTCATATTTCTTCAAGTCTTTTTTTAGAACATTTTTCAATTTTTGAGCTGCGAATTGGAGTAATCTATCCTCATTTTCGAACTCTGGGTTTTCATCGTTAACGTATTGAAGCAAATGCTTAATTAGCTTCCCTGCTTCAGCATCTGTTAAAAATTCGAAGTCTTGCTTCCATTCCGCATAAAAGACAAAAGTGTTCTTATTTTCAGCCATTATTTTAAATTTATTACTGACTTATTATTTCAATTCTAGCTTATCTCCGACTTCTTTCAGTTCCTTATTTCCTACCGGAAGATCAAAGTATTTGTAATCGAATCGGTTGCCTAAATTCGCTTCAAAAACGATCTTCTGTACTTTTCCTAAACCCGTAAAATGAACCTTCTGAATTCCCTTGTATTTGTAAGGCGAAACATTGATAATTACCTCATGGTCTATTTCTAAATCTTTAACTTTCATAGATTTTCATTGTTTTTAAATGAGTTTCTTTTAAAAACTCTTTGGTGAAAATATTTGCGTGCGCTTTCTCATGGCAGGTTCTACACAGTGCGATAAGATTCTCAATTTTATCTTGCTGATCTTTTGTTTTGCTGCCGAATTCAGATCTTCGAATGATATGATAAATCTCGGTTGCTTGACAATGGCAGATTTCGCAATGGTAGAACCCCGAATGAGAAGGAAAATACTCAGTGTATACTTTCGTATGCTTTTCCATTTATCTACTGTTAACACTCGGCATAACCAGTATTCTCACATCACCTATACAAAACACACGAGGTCTATATGGTTGTCCTTTCTCGTATCTCACAATTATTTTTTCTTCTCCGATATAATATGCGGTTTGGATAACTTTATTTAAGGAATTTGGATAAAACGTTGTTTCAGCAAAGCGAACTAGTTCTCCGGATAAAAAAGGTTTACCAAAAGGAATTTGTTCAAAATCTTCTCCTGTTCCATCGCATTCTTTACAGTCCGATTCATTTCCACAACACTCACATTCTTTCGACCCCGAACCGTCACATTTTGTACACTTTTTCATACTGTTTAGATATTGCATTTCAGCAGTAAAAAACCCACTTAACATTTCATCCTTTGTTAAAGAAAATTCAGTATCACAGACATGTTTTTTATATAAACTTAGCGCATCGGGTGCTTTTTCGTGACCATCATATTTAAACCCTGTCAAATTATTTTGTACGATTATTAACGAGTGTGAGTCGGTAGCACAATAAAAAGTTTCCTGAGGAAAAGGTGTTGAAAAAGCAGGTCTTAATTCATCTTGAGCGGTAAATAAAGAAAGAGCGTAATCGTATTTATTTGGTTTCATAATTCTATTTTTAATTGTTTGTTAAATATTTTATACCTCCTTATCGTAGTAAATCATATAGAATTTACCTTTATCGTCTTGACCTTGTGAGATCATTTTTCGATCGCCGTGAACGTAGATGTGAAAATTCTTATCTAACTTGATAATAGATTTGAAATGACGTTGAGATTTTTTAACTGCAGCTGCTGAGATTGGAAATGTTTCAGAAACATTTATCTGATATTCTTGTTCGTAATCAGTCTTGAAATTGTTGAAGCTTTCGATTACATGCTCATCTTTCAAAACCTCAGCAGCGAATTCATCTAATTTGAATTCTTCTTTCTCTTTGAAGAAATTAAGAGTGTTGTTTAAGAAATCAGCCTGATCAACTTTTGAAACTTCAAACTCCTGAGGAAGTTGTTTTGTGATATAATCCTTGTAGATTGATAACGATTCCTGAGTATGGAAGTAATCATCTTCTCTTTGTCTAACTTTCAGAAAATCTTCAAACCAGTAATACATATCACCGTTTTTATTATTATCAACCACTGAAAGAACATATCCGGTTTCTTTGTCTTTATTGTAGATTAAAGCAGCTTTGTCTATTTTTGCTAAACTGATTCCCTGATCTTTCTCCAGATCCATTGTTTCATCGTGTGGGAATATTTTCAAGAAAGATTCTCTTTTTTCAGTTTTGAAGATCCCTACTCTATCAATTTCAGTTTCGTTCTCTGCTTGAAAATAAACTACAAACAATTCTCCACCTTGTACTCTTGGATTTTCCGCAGAATCAAAAAGATGTCTTCCAATATTTTTAGACTGATCTTCAAAACTCGCTTGGTATTCGAACATCTCCCTAATTGAATTGTACACGTAATTGTGTTGCAAATAAGAATCACTGTAAAACTCATAAGTTTCTTCACTTTTGAATGCGCTTAGAAAGTAGTTTTGGAGCAGTTCTGACATATTCTCATCCAATTGTAATTCTTCATTAGAAAATGATGCTGTTTCACCGTTGATTTTATTTCCTATTCTGTGTGCTATGATTTTCATTTTGTAAGTTTTAGAAAGTTGGGTTATCAATTACATCTTGTTGTAGTAACTTTTGCAACGGTGGAAGAATCTTTTCAGCAAATCTTTTGCAAGCTTGTTCGCACTTTTTAGAATACAAGATGTAGGTATTTCCTTGATACATTTTTCCTCCAAAATATTCAACATTTAGGCGGATAAGGAATTTTCTAAAATCTTCTTCTCCGGTACTTCTCCAACCGAATGAAAGATTTCCATAGTCTGTAACACTAGCAAACATACCATCTGATGTTAACACTATTTGCCCCAACCAAGAACCATCTTCAGATCTTAATGTGTAGCTTTTTGATTTTATTTCGCTCATGATTAAATTTTAAATTGTTTATAAATAAATTCGACTCTCGTGTTCTTCGATTTTGTTTTTAATTTCTTCCAGGTGGATAAGATCTTTAGGTTCCGGAAGGTAAAGTCCTAAAGTCTGAGCTGAGTAGTTTCTGAATCTCTCAGTGGCAAGCGAAAACTCTTCTGTATTTAAATTGGCTGAACTCCTCCAGTCTTCTCTTTCTTCTCCGGTAATTCGGTTGACGTGAGTCGTTTTGAAGATATCCGGATTGACTTTTTTTTTGAAGTGCTCCAGTTTAATTTCAGCGAGTGTATCTCCATATTCTAAAGCGTAATGGCTTAAAATTAAATGCAGATAATTATTCTGACTGTAGGTTCTGTTTTTCTTCTTTTCCAAAACCTCAATCTTTGCATTTTTATCGAAGAGATGTTTAATTCTCCTGATAGCTCTCTGTTTCATGGTTGGGTTGGATAAGTCGAAAATCATAGTTTTTATTTTATTTTGATCCAGTTATATTGAATCAATTCGGTAACAGATAATCCCATCCATTCAATTGCATAACCTTTACTTCTTAGAAAATCTAGACAATATCCTGAATTCAATTCGACAGCGGTACTGTGTGTTTCATCTCCTGAGTAATAATCAAAAGTCAACTGATCATCGTGGATATAAACGTTCGTTGCTGTGTGTTCGTAAAATCTTGCCATACTTCCGAGATCGTCATCTGTGATTTCTGATAAGTTTTTTAGTAACAATTGACATTCTAAAACATTTGCATTGCAAGACATTTCATTTTGTTCAAAATTTTCATCTTCTAAACTGACTATCCAGACCTGCTTACTAAAATCACCGCAAGAGAGATAAAATTGAACAACATTTCCAATTCTATTTTGGTATAACACCTTTTGGTTTAGGTGATGAGAAAAAAACTTTGCTTTATTTTCTGATGTATTTTCCATAATTAAAAAGGTGTTTTATTTATATTAATTGTCATTCCTCCGTTCGCTGTGTGAACTTCTTTTCCGGTGATTCCTGAGACTTTCTTTGCGAAGTTTATCTCATGGCTATTACTATCAGATAAGTGAATCAAAACGATGTTATTTACTTGTGAAAGATCGTTTGCGAGTAAAAAGTCCATACATGTCTCGATGCTCATGTGAGAGTTGTAAATCCTGTCTCTCAAGAACTTTTTATCTCCTAACTTTTCATTGATGATATCAGCATCGTAGTTTGCTTCGATAATGATATTATTCAAACCTTTGAAGGTGTAAGGACAATAAACCGTATCAGTTAAAAAAAGCACCGTTCCGCAATCTCTGTGATTGATTAAGAATCCGCAAGGCTCAGCAACATCATGTATCGTAGGAAAGGATATCACATTGAAGTTTCCAACTTTGAATTGTCCTTTCTGTGGAATCACAATCTGTCTTGAACTATTAGTGTTTTTTGCGGATGAATTTTGGAAAGTTCCTGCAGTAGCATAAACATTGATTCCGGATCCTAAAACTTCATTGATACTTTTTGCGTGGTCTCCGTGTTCATGGGTAACTAAGCAGCCAGAGATTTTATTCACTTTGAAATCAATCGCTTTTTTAATATCCATGATATTCACTCCGCACTCTATCAGGATAGCTTCCTCCTCATTTTCGAGGAGATAAGCATTACCGCGGCTCCCGGAGCCTATTACTTTCAGCTTCATTAGAAAGATGGTCCAGCGGGTTCTAATTCTGATTCAGCAGCTACGGTTGAAGCTTCTTCTTTCACCTCCTCATACTTCGCATCTTCGATATCGGCGAAACCAATTTCTTCTTTATTAGCATTCTCTTTAATATCCTGCTTTACATCTTCTGAAACTCTATCTTCCGCAACTTGTCTATCTTCATTTTCATAAAGAACAGCATCATCAGAACCTCTTACTAATAATTTACATGCTCTGTTGATTACGGTTTTCATGGCCATCTGATCAGGAAAGTTTTTGTGTGCAGGTGAGTTCCCTTTCATTGCACCTTGATTCCAAGAATCTCTAATTTGAGCCATACTCATAATTTCAACATCCTTTGTTCCATCAGCCATATCAAGAATTGCATATGCACCTACAACATCTTTACTTCCTAAGCTTTCAAGAGTTTGCTTATGGCGAATAATTTTTGATTTCCCTGTCTCCGGATTTACTTCGAATTCAAATTCGTCTTGTTTGAAGATTGCTTTTGCTTTGATATCTTTCAATCCTCCGAATCTTTTTGCCAAAACGATATTTCCGGTATATTCGATTGAGCAATCAAGTTTATCACCGTACGGGATGAAATCACATTGCTTTTTCATTGGAGATAAACCCCATACTACCATTTTTAAAAGAGCATTTGCAATTGATTCTTTCGTACAAACTTCAAGAACCATTTTTCCTTGGCTGTTTTTTTGCTCGCTTAATAATAGATAAGCTGATTTTAGAGCGTTTTCAGGTGAGTAGTTTTCAGGGATTCTTAATTCTCCGGCAGCTTGAAAAGCATCTACTTTTGCCAATACCTGAGCTGAAATATCCTTTTTTACGTTTGCTAATTGTGTGTTGTTTTCTGTTGACATTTTATTATAGTTTTAAAGATTATGCTATTCTTAATTTTTTATCTTCCGGTGATACGAAAAGGTTTATGATTTGTGAAGGACTGTCGATAAGCTTTACAACTGATTCTCTGTTGTCGATGATTATCGGAGCAGACACATTGTAGAACTCGCACAAGGATTTTATAATATCAATACCTGCATTGATTTTAGAAGCGGTGTTTGTGTCAGTGAAAGGCACTCCATTGATAAGAGCATCACAGCATTCTTCTACACCTCCATTGATTTGAGTTTTAAACAATCTGAATTTTACGAATGAGAATTTCTCGTTAATTCTATCTTCGATTGTATCGATCTTCAACTTGATGAAGTTTTCGATTACATACTGAGTTTTTTCAACATCAGCAATCGACTGAGCAAGCATAGATTCTTCTTTTTGTAATTCAGCGATACGAACGTCTGCGGCTTTTATCTGATCATTAGCTTTTAAAGAATCTCTTATAACTTGAATTTCAGAATTGATAGTTTGTTTTTGAGTTCGTAGATCATTGTTTGCGTTTGCATCAGGAAGTTCAAAAACCTTAGCTTCTAATGTTGCTATTTGAGATTTTAAAGTTGGTAACTCAGTATTTTCAGAAGTGTATTTTTCGATTAAGCCTTCTACGGAAACTTTAGTTTCGGAATTAGTAATCGCAGATTCATAATCACTTTCCAATGCAGTGATATATTCTTTTACAGAAGAAATAAAGCTTTCGCCGCTTTCTATTCTTAAATTAACTTCTGATAATTCAGCAACCGCATTATTTTTCTTTTCAGAAATAGCTTTTCCATCTGCATTAATACCATCAAGAATACTTTTCTTGTTTGCGTTAAATTTGGTCTGTAGTTCAGATTTCTGATTTTCTATCGTCGACGCATCAAGCGCTCTCTCACAGCATGGGCAAACTGCATTATCTTCTGAGAAAATAAAATTCTTAGCGTTTTCAACTTCCCACAACTCTCTTTTCTCTTTGATAGATTTTTCATAATTAGATATGTTGTTTTCTAGGGTTGATTTTTCTGATTTTAATCTTACGATCTTTTGTTCTGCAGGTTGAAGCTCATTCGATTTTTTATCATTGATCTGCTTTAGAATATGATCTGCTTTAGAATCTCCGGAATTAGCTTCGTTTTTAGCTCTTTCAGCTATTTCAAAAACAATTGTATTTACTTTTCGTGCAAGTTTGAAAATATCATCCTGATTAGCATTTCTTTGATTAATAACCTCATCAAATGCTTTAGATTTATCAAGTAATTGATTCTCGATGTTTTCAATCTGCGATTCTTTTGCTTTAATTGCAGTGTTTATTTCTACGGCATTTACTGCGTCGGGCTTACTTCTTTCAACCTCATCGATTCTCGTAGGAATCATTTTAATATCATCCTTCGCTTTTTTGATAGTTGCGGCAATCTGCTTTTTATATTCCTCTAATGATTTATTCGTCAATTGAGCAACTAAAGCGATGTATTCTTCATTTCCTGCAGCTAGATCAGCATCTGAAACCTCACCTGCAATTTTCACCAAAACATCTCTTCTATCCTGCCATTTCAAAGAATTAAACGCAGATGGCGATGTGATAAGTTTAAAAACTTTTTCATCGATGATTTCGCCTACTTTCTCATTATATTGCTTCTGAGACATCGGAACATCATTCCAGTAATAAAGAGTTTCATTACCTGAAAATTCTGATTCTAAAGCTCCTTTAGTTTTTACCCACTTTTCACGGAAAACTCTTTTTAATCTTACCGGTTCAGAGTTTACAAGGAAATCACCTTCCACTTCATGGTCTATTTTCGGGATCACATTGTTATCTGAATCCAGAGTTTTCAATTCGAAATCTTTTCTGTCTGTCGAATCCTTTCCGAATAAAAGCCATAAAATACTATCGAAAATTGTGGTTTTCCCGGTACCATTATCACCGAAGATATTCGTGTTGTTGTCGAAATCAATACTCAGATTTCTAAGACCCTTGAAGTTTAATACGGATAATCTTTTTAATTGTACATTGTTCATCTTTATAGTTTTAAAATTGTTTTTTTATTTCTTGATACTTTTGATTTGCATCTTCTTCGGTCTCGAATTGTGCTACGGAAACAAAAGGTTTAAATCGTTTATCACTTCCTTTATTTTCTATTCTCACGACCCATTTTTTGGAAACTTCGCTTAGGAAAACACCTTCTTTTTCCGGAAACTTTTCAGAAGTAAATCGTCTGAAGCTTTTCCCGTGGTTTAAACCTGCCATGATCAAAGTTTTTCATTTTGCAAATCCTTAATCTCTTTGATAAACTCATTTACAGCGGTTAATTCTGCGTGAGTTAAAGTGTCATACCCTATTCGCTTCGCATTGACGAACCATATTCCTCCGATGTTTTCAATTCTGATGTTCATGGCCGTACTTTATGAAGTTGGAAAATTCTTTGTGATAGATTCTCAGAAATCCTACAACCACATATATACAAGCCGGAAGAAAAAAAACCGTGATATTTTGATTTTCAGAACAGGCTAATACATAGACTGTATTGAGAACAAGAAGGAAGTTTAAAAAGTTTTTCATTTGATTGAGTTTTAAGTTTGTTTTGGTGCTTTATCCCATCCCCGGCGTTTTGCCGCTTGTGCTAATAAAAGCTGAACACTTGGAGAAAGTTCTTGCGCGGCATCCACTCCGCTATTCTCTTGTGCTATTTGTTTTTCCAGTAGTTCAATTCGTTCCCAGACTTCAGCGTTGGCTTTCTTTTGTTGATCTTCTACTCTCCATTGCTTTACCCTAAGTGCGTGAACTGCTTTCTCCAGTGTTCTGCTCATGATATTTTATTTTCTGATGGAAATTTTCTGTGATATTCTTGCTCGATTGCGTGATAGTTCGTTGCTTTCAGCGTATAAGCGTTATAAAGTGTTCTATCAGCGGTTTCTTTGTCTGTCGTTTCCTTCATGCAGAAGAGAAAAGAATCAAAGACAAATTGCTTTTCAAAACCTCCCATTCCTTTGAATGGATCTGCTGTTTTTAAGTTTGGTTTCATACGCAGTCTAAAAGCATTTGGTTAACTGTCTTCTTACAAAGCCTTGCGCTTTTTATTTTCGCATCAGCATTCTTACTAGCTATCGACATCAGTCTTTTTAAGGCTAGAACATTCTTTTCAGTCACAGGATTAGTTCTGTAAACTATATCTCTCAGAGTTGATGAGCTACAGCTATTTTCCTCTGCTGCCACATCGGCGATATCTTCTTTCGTTGTAAACTCACGTAAGTAAGTTGACAACTGAGATGAAATAGGCTGGCTAATTTTTAACATTGTTATATTATTTGTATTTTCGTACTGTAAAAAGCAATTGTTTATCGTAATTGCTTTACAAAGATAAAGAAACTTTATCCTTAAACTATATTTAAAGTAAAGTTTCTTTATCTCTAAACTATAACATTCTGATTATCAGGCTGAAAATTTTCATTAGCATGAACAAAACTTTAATTAAAAGATTCGTTGCGTACCTTAAAGGCGTAGAAAAAGTTGAAAATCAAAAGGATTTTGCTTTAAAAATCGGTTATAAAAGTGAATCGGCATTCTCTCAAGCAATTGCAAAAGAACCCATCCCTGAAGAATTAACTATAAAAATAAAGAAAGTTTATCCCGAATTTAATTCTTGGGCAAATGGAAATCTCCCAGCTGAAATTGAAATTCAGGAGAATATAAATTTTGAAGATTTAGGGATTGAAGAAAAGCTCAATTTACTCTATCAGCAAAATTTGGAATTAAAGGAGGAAAACGAAAATATTAAAGATATTTTAGACGAAATGTCGTTAACGATGGAAATTTCTCTAGCACCAATCTTAAGACATTTTAAGCTTAAAGTTGACAACAAACAAAACGCACAAAAAAATAGCTCAATTAGTTAAAGCCTAATTGAGCTATTTTTATACCGAGTCTAAATTTATGCAAACTTGTTTCCAGCGATATAGATTCTACTAAGATTAATCTTTGTTCATCTGAAAGTGTTGCAAACCTAACCTGTCTTAAAAGATGAAAATTATTTGATATATATTCTTCATATTCTATTAAACCCCTATCAAAAAAGTCTTCATTTCGATAGTGAAGTTGCCGAATAAAGTTTCGTTGCTCTTTATTTACCTTCTTCATAGGTTTCTATTTTTGATATTGAAATTCTTTCTATAGTTCTGAATTGTATTTCATCTTGAAGTTTCAAGTTTTTCACATATTCCTGAAGTCTATATATAATGTACAATCCCGGTAAAAGCATTATTAAGAAGCCTAACCTATGAAACCAATCTGGATCAATATTAAAACCAAATCGCATAAGTTCATACATTACTAATGAGTATGTAGCTGCGTAAATAGGAAAGAAATAAGTATGGGGATAAGCTTTTAATAATCTTCCTAAACTTGTAAGAAGTATAGAAACGTATAAACTTTCAATCCAAACATCTGATCGAAGTAAAACCCCTCTCGCATCAAGAGTCTTATTAAATTCAGGGTCTATCCATGACCATATATTATCTGTAAAAGGAACAAAACCCGATAATATAACTATTATCGAGCCTAATAATTTAATATAAGTAAATCTATGTTTACCTCCTAGGCGGAATTGGGACGTTTTTAGGATCTCCTCCTTCATTTGGATCTGGTTCTGGGTCTGTGCCAAGGTCTGGATTACTTCCACTTTGAGGAGTTGCAATTGGTGCAAAACTTCTTACAGTATCGCTCTCGGTTCTGTTTGTTTGACCTTGATCTCGGTTATTAATTTTTAGTTTTTCTATATCCAACTTCTCTGCAGTTGCTGGATTTTCATTTAATTGCTCGTCCCTCTCAGGAGAACATGAATAAACACTCAGTGCGCAAATAGCGCCAATAAATAGGACTTTTGTTTTCATCGAATTATCAATTTTAAATTCGAACAAAAGTACTTATTTGCAAAAACATACGTGTAAAATTCGGCTGCAATATATAAATATTTCAAAAATAAAAGAATTATTATTCCCAAATATTTACACTTTCCGTATTTTTACGGATACCCATAATTAGAATTAAACCTGTATTATTACATTTGCGATTACAAATATATAAATAATATTAAATTAACGTATCATATACGTTGGAAAAAATAAAAAAAATGAAGAAATTCTTACTAATTATTACTCTGGCATTATCAGTTATATCGGTTTCAAGTTGTTCAAGCAAAGATGATGAGCAGGAAATAATTGTTAATAATTTTGAAAATGCCGATTACATTAAATCCCAAATCGTGGGTAAATGGAATTATTGGGGGCATTTTTCAACCACAACAAATTCATGGTGGTATAGCGGTGATGTGTATAAGCACTATTTTACTTTTAATTCCGATAATACTTATACAAATAAATCTTTTTCAAGCAATACTCAAACTGGAACATATTCAATTACTCCAGCCACAAAAACTGATAATGCAATTCTTTATCTTAATTATAAAGAAGGAACCCAGAACAAACAACGACAAATTTATCTTAAAAGCTTGGAAAATAAAACAGTGACTATTTACGAAAGTTCTTTTGACGAAAGATATGATAAAGAATAAACCAATAACTGCTAACATGAAAAAAACAATACTAATACTGCTTATTACGATGGTTTGTTTTGCTTCTGCTCAACAGAAGAAGAAAATTATTAAAGATACTTTTGATAAAGATTTCATAGAACTACTCACATCAACTAAAAACAGCCCTCATGAAGCTTTATATTATGATCAAGAATTCCCTTTAGGAGGCCAGTATGAAAAACCAGTACTTTTAAGTGAGGATCCTAAAGTAACTTATCTACAAAAATCTAGTTTATACTATTATCTATTCAAATTGGAGGATGTTAATATCGCTCTTTATCTTAAAGACAATAAAATTGTTGAAAAAACATTCACGGTTTTTGATCTAAGCGATTTTATTTCGCTAATTCATAAATATGATATTAACAACAAAGAATTTATCAGTGGAAAAGGATTTAAAATTTCGGATAATAATTATGTTATGATTTCAAAAACAAGACAAGATAAATATGATAGTTATTCACTTGATTTTAGAAGTGCAGAATTTTTTAACATTCGAGATCTGTTGCGGAGTGAAAATTAATTACAAATAATCATTGGACAAACTATCGAATCCTTAAAGCAAGCAATGAATAAAGAATACGAAGCATCAAAAGACTGGTAATATGAAAACAAATATCTGCTTCTTAATTATACTGTTTCTAATATTTAGCTGCAAATCTAAAAAAGAAAGGCTAGAAAATTTAATTACGGAGAATGCGGGAACTTATATTAATGAGGAATTAAAAACCAGTAAGGAAGGAGGCGAATTAGAATCTATCAAATTTATTGCTTCAGATAGTATTACTGAGCTCGATGAGTCATTAATGTATTACGAACATCTAGGAAAAGACATAAAAGTAAATTTAGAAATAGTAAAGCTACAGCAAGAAAAAGCTAAACTATATAAAAGTATAGAAATGGATAAAACAGATGAGTCATTTGGCTTTAAAGACGCTACGGAGAAAAGTCAAATTCATCTTGATTCAGCACAGAAACTACTACAGAAAGTTCAAAAAATAACAGAAAGGCTACCAAAATTAGATACGATAAAACCTCTTTATCTTATCAGTAAGGTATTTGTTAAAATAAAGAAAAAAAACGCTACCATAGAAGAAGATACTTTAAAAATTACCTCAGATTTAAATGGCAACCTTATTACCACTTCTGAAGCAATTAAAAGAGTAAGTAATAAATATAAATAGCCTTTAGCTTATCTTTCAACAAAACACTGCACCTATTACTTTGTTACGGTAAACCGTAATATCAATATATAATTTTAATTAAATTTGAAAAAACATTCATATGACCATGGATTATAATAGCATTTTAGACACAATTGTTGAAAATGTAAAACCTATATCTGGTAATAAGAGATATTGGTTAATAAGAACTCAAGGAGGAGAACTTTTCGATACATTTTATGAAAATAATTTTGTTGGATTAGATCATCAAGCTATTAGTTTAGGAGAACTTGCTGCACTACGGACAAGGTATTTAGATGATTTCAAATTTCATAATTCAATTAAAGAAGCTGTAACGGACTTTTACACAGAAGATCTGGAGACAGGTGAGAAGTCATTAGCCGATAGAACCATTACTTTAATTTCTAATCAGATTTATAAATTTTATAGACAGGTAAAAAAAGGAGACATAGTAATTATTCCTTCATATAGTTCCACAAAGATCGCTTTTGGTGAAGTTTTGGAAAGTAATATTGCTAACTTTAACGAAGGAGAACTAAGACAATTCGATCATTCAATTCAATTTTTAAATAAAAGAGTTAAATGGATAAAGGAATTTGATAGAAGGGATCTGGATCCTAATATCTTTAAAATGTTCACGGCTCATCAAGCTATTAATGAAGTTAATAAATATGCGCACGTTATAGAACGCACACTACAGGATTTCTTTATTTTAGACAATAAAGCTCACTTAATAATCAATGTACAACAGAGAGCAGAGATTAACGCCCGGGGACTCTTTGGTTTGGGGAATAATTTCTTGGACATTTTAGATGGAGTGATTGCGCACCTTCAAATAGAAGGAGTCGATACTAATGACTTTCAGGTAGAAGTCAATATAAACTCCAGAGGAAAAATAGATTTAAAATCATTATCAAAAAAAGGAACTGTTATTGCACTTATTACTTTAAGTGTTTTCGGGGGAGGATTTGAATATGGAGATTTTAGTATTAAAACCGAAGGCTTGGTAGGATTTGTGCAGGCTGTAGGCAATGCTATTAGTGATTACAAAGATCGTGAACAAACACGAAATATGCAGGTGCAAATATTTAATGAGTACAAAAGAAAATTAGATGTTAAAGATGTTGATGACATGATAAAAATGATGAAACAAATTGATGATAACCAAGATAAACCAAAATAATTAGTAAATTTGCAAAATAATAACAAAGATGGCCACACTATTCAATATTATTTCTGTAGCCAGCGCATTCGTTTTTGGAGTTGGGTTAATGTATTGGGTAATGGATGTTACGATTGGTAGATTAAAGTTTTTACATTCTGAAAAAGAATGGAATGGATTGCAGCTCAAAGATTTTATATTCATATTGTTTTCTGCAGTCTTATTGCTAAGTATATTTGATTTTTACAAACCTTATTAATACAAACCCGCTATAAGCGGGTTTTTTTATTTCTTCCTCCAACGTATATATAACTTTCATTTTTTTATATTTGTAAACTGATTACAGCTACAATTCAATGGAAGAAAAAAAAATTAATACCGGTAGATACAACGAAAAAACAAAACGCCAAATTCAGGCAGAAAGCATTTCGGAAGACTATCCGCATGTTAGAAGATTTTTTGCAGCTGTGTTCGATATAATTGCTACTGAAAAAGAACCCGACTATACTAATTTTTGTAAATCTAATGGAATTGACGGGAGGAACCTGCAAAAGGTAATTACAGAGCCTCATCGTAATTTAAAGGTGGAATATTTCGGTATTTTGGTAAAGAAATATGGATATTCCGCAAAATGGCTATTGACAGGAGAAGGAAAAATGAAGTGACAACCGTGGTTTGTGCTTGTCACATCCGTGTATGGAAAAGTGGAAAAATATATTAAAAAACGCTTAAAACAGGCTATGTAAAAATTATAACAAACTGATTTAATGCACATTAAAGAATTAAGAAATGTAACCAACTGGTCTCAAACACCAGTTCTTAGGAGTACCGGTTCGATCCCGGTCCTGGGTACAAAAAACCTCTGAAATCATTTGATTTTCAGAGGTTTTTGATTTTAGGGTGTTTGAAAAGGGTGGCTAATAATTATATTTTTATAAATTAACCTCTACTCTTGCAGGATAACTAAAACGTAATTTGCAATTCTTTGAGTATAATCATTCCTTAACGTTGTTACGTATTCAACATTATAATAATCTAATTACGTTTTCCGGATCAATCTCAAAACTTGGGGAGAAAAAAAATATTGATAATTTTGTGGAATGTTAAACGATGCCGAACTCCTCAAATTATTTTTACCTGAACTCTTGATTGAGCATTTTGAGATTGTAAAAGTTAA
>Ga0308169_10000371_pt1 | contig 71455 bp, 78 predicted proteins | sample PhyBR1_2_FD_202139 | JGI IMG/M metagenome (GOLD analysis project Ga0308169, IMG submission 202139) | Phyllosphere microbial communities from UC Gill Tract Community Farm, Albany, California, United States - DLSLSB.R1 | ecosystem: Host-associated > Plants > Phyllosphere > Unclassified | place...
GGCAGCCGAGCCGCGCGTGCATCTTGTGGGTTACGGCCCGTCGTCGTCCACCATCGGGGCCAACCGGGCAGGACGCGCGGCAGTGGCCGCGATCCTCACACTGCCGGGCATGCCACGTCCGGCGGAGAAGGTAACGTGGGGGTGATGCCCCGGATCCCGGGGCCGGCAGGAGCGACGGAAGGCGGCAGGACACCGGTGGCAGCAAACACCCTGGCAGACATTTTCCAGGTGCTGCGCAGGCGCCCCGATATCGAGGCCCCCAACCTGCAGGCCTGGGACGCCACGGACCGGCTGCTGCTGGACACCGCTGTGCAGCTCGGCCGCGCCGGCGGCAACATGGTGGTGATCGGGGACCGCTATGGCGCACTGACGCTTGGCGCCGCGGCAGTGCTGGCACCGGCCCGGCTGCGCGTGCACCAGGACCTGGTCACAGGGGAAAGGGCGCTGCGGCTCAACGCGGACGCACTCCGGATGGAAAAGGAAGCGGCAGCGGAGGATGGCTTCGGCGCCCGCGGCAGCTTCCTGCAGCTGCCGCTGGGGCAGGAGCTGCTGGCGGAGGCAGACACCATCCTCCTGCAGCTTCCCAAAACACTCGCGGAGCTGGAGGAGATTGCCGACGCCGTGGCAAGGTACGCCGCCCCCGGCGTCCGGCTGCTGGCCGGCGGCCGGGTGAAGCATATGTCCCTTGGCATGAACGCGGTCCTGGAACGGTTCTTTGTCTCCGTGCAGCCGCAGCTCGCACGGCAGAAATCGCGGGTGCTCCTTGCCAGTGGCCCGAAGAGTCCTGGCTCCTCCCCGCGCTTCCCGGCAGTTGAGCACCTTGCCGGGCTGGATCTGGACGTGGCCGCCCACGGCGCGGTCTTCGCCGGCCCGAAACTGGACATCGGCACGCGCTACCTGCTCACGTTCCTGCCCGTAATGAAGCCGGCCCGCCACGCCGTCGACCTGGGCTGCGGCACCGGGATCCTCGCGGCGATGTACGCGCGCCAGTTCCCCGGGTCGGCCGTCACTGCCAGCGACCAATCCGCGGCTGCCGTGCAGTCGGCGCTCGCCACCGCCCGCGCCAACGGGCTGGCGGACCGGATCTCCGTCCTGCAGGACGACGCACTGAGTACCTTCGCCGACGGCGCCGTGGACACCGTGCTGCTCAACCCGCCCTTCCACATCGGTGCCGGGGTCCACGCCGGTGCCGGCCTGAAGATGATCGAGGCGGCCGGGCGCGTCCTTGCTCCCGGCGGGGAACTGTGGACCGTCTTCAACCGCCACCTCGACTACCTGCCCGCCCTCGAGCGGCACGTTGGCCCCACCGTCGTGGAAGGCCGGAACCCCAAGTTCACCGTCACGCGCAGCACACGCAGGCCCCGCTGACCTCCTGTTTCACCGCCAGGTCCCGCGCAACGGGCCACCTCACCGGCCTGGCGACGGCCGCGCCGCGCCGCTGTCCGCACATGTGGGCGGGGGCGCACCCTTAACGTACGATTCAAGCATCAGCAGGTAGCCGAAGACGTTTAGGGGACACAGTGTCTGAGATCCGCCAATCCTCTCCGAGACGCGGAACCAACTTGCCCAGGATGGGGGACTTCAACCTCACGGTCATCCTCGACGCAATCCGCAGGACATCCGGTGGGCTGAGCCGGGTGGAACTGGCCCAGATCGTTGGCCTGTCCCCACAGACGATCTCGAATATTTCCCGCCGCCTGCTGGACCAGAACCTGATCGTCGAGGCCGGCAAGGAAGGGACGGGCCCGGGCAAGCCACGCACCATCCTCCGCCTTAATCCTGCCGGCATGTACGCCCTGGGCGTCCATCTGGACCCGGCCGTGACCACCTTCGTGGTGCTGGACCTGGTGGGCGCGGTGGTCCGGCATTCGCGGATCAAGACCCCCGGCGGCAACGACCCGTCCGCCGTCATCGCCACCATCGCCGCGGAAATCGCCCAGCTCGTTGCCGACTCGGGGGTGGACCGCAACCGGATCGCCGGCCTGGGCGTCGCTGCTCCGGGTCCCATTGACCTGGACAACGGCACGGTGGTGGATCCGCCGCTGCTGCCGGGGTGGGACAGGGTGGAACTGCGCGAGGCGCTTGCCAGGGCCACCGGCTACTCCGTACTCGTTGACAAGGACGTCACCAGTGCTGCCGTTGCCGAAACCTGGGCGGGCGGTCCCAGCGGTGCCGGCAGTTTCGTCTTCATGTACATGGGCACCGGCATTGGCTGCGGCATCGTCCTGAACGACGAGGTGATCCGCGGCACCTCCGGCAATGCCGGCGAAATCGGGCATATCATCGTGGATCCGGACGGGCCCCCCTGCGACTGCGGCCTGCGCGGCTGCGTCAAATCCTCCTGCATCCCCCAGGTGCTCGTGGCGGAGGCGGAAGCCGCCGGCATCCTGGACGGCTCCCGGGCCGGCGACAGCGCCGCCGAAGTCCAACAAAGCTTCTCCAGGCTGTGCGCACTCGCCGATGGCGGGGATGAACGTGCCGCCGCCATCCTTGACCGCTCAGCCGTCCTGGTGGCCCGGGCGGTCTCGGTGGTCACCAACACCCTGGACGTTGAACGGGTGGTCTTTGGGGGTCCCTTCTGGAGCGGACTGGCAGAGCGCTACCTGCAACGGATCCCGCCGCTTCTGGACGCCAACAGCGACGTCCGGCTGATCCATCCCATCGAGGTGGTGGGCACAGGAGTCGGGGAGGACGTTGGAGCAATCGGCGCTGCCTCGCTGGTCCTCGAACACACCCTCGCGCCCCGCGCCCAGCGTCTGCTGCTGGAAAGCTGACCGTCATGCTTCGCCGGGTATCGAAGACAGTGTCCCTGATGGCGGCTGCGGTACTGGCCCTCGCGGCCTGCACCCCCGCCGATCCCGCCGGTGGCAACAGGACCATCAAGGTGGCGTACCAGAAGACCGACTCATTCACGGCACTGGACAGCATGTTCCAGGACGCGAAAAAGGAGTTCGAGGCCGCAAACCAGGGCGTGACCGTTGAGCTGCAGCCCATCCAGGCCAACGACGACGACTACGGCACCAAGCTTGCCCTTGCGCTGCGTTCGCCGTCCACCGCTCCGGACGTCTTCTACGAGGACACCTTCAAGGTCCGCTCCGACGTGGATGCCGGGTACCTCCTGAACCTTGACAGCCGCCTTGCTGGCTGGGGCGAGTGGACCAAGTTCGACGCCGGCGCCAAGGAGGCAGGCAAAGCTGACGACGGCGGAACGTACGCGCTGCCGCTGGGCACCGACACGAGGGCCATCTGGTACAACAAGAAGGTTTTCCAGGCTGCCGGCGTCAGCCTGCCGTGGCGCCCATCCAGCTGGCAGGACATCCTGGATACCGCCAGGAAGATCAAGGCCTCTAATCCCGATGTGATCCCGTTCAACATGTACGCCGGAAAGGGCACCGGCGAGGGGACCGTCATGCAGGGGTTCTACGAACTCCTGTACGGCACCGGAACGGGCCTCTACGACAAGGAATCCAGGAAGTGGGTCGTAGGCTCCGCCGGTTTCAAGGACTCCCTGACCTTCCTCCAGACCCTGTACCGGGAAAACCTGGCAGTGACTCCGGCCCAGGCCCTCGACCCGAACGTCTGGAAAAAGGTGTTTGGCGAATGGTTCCCCAAAGCTCAACTCGGGGCAACCGTTGAAGGTTCCTACGCGCCGTCGTTCTGGCAAAAGGGCGGCAGCTACGAATGGCCGGCGTACGGGGAGGAGATGGGTGTGGCTCCGTTCCCCACCCAAAACGGTGCAGCCCCCGGGGCCGTCAGCATGTCCGGCGGATGGACTCTCGCCGTCGGCGCCGAAACCAAGCAGCCCGATCTTGCCTTCAATTTCCTCACCACCGCGCTGAATGCGAAAAACTCGCTGGCCTTCACCGTTGCAAGCTCGCAGATCGCCGTGCGCACCGACGTCGCCTCCGACCCCGGCTACCAGTCGGCCAACCCGTTCGTGAAGGACGTGTCCGGACTGGTGGCCGTCACCAACTACCGGCCCGCCACCTCCGAATACCCGCGGATCTCAGCTGCCGTGCAGGAAGCCACCGAAGCCGTGATCACCGGCAACAGGACCCCGGAGCAGGCCGCGGCCGATTATGACACCGCAGTGGCGGGCATCGTGGGCGGCGACAAGACCATCCGGAAGTAGCATGCCGGCCACCCCGCGCCAGCGGCAGGTGCTCCGGTACCTGCCGGTGCTGCCCGCCGTCGTACTGCTGCTCGTCTTCCTCGCCGGTCCGGTGCTGTGGGCGTTCCAGGCCTCGCTCACCAACGCCGCGCTCACGGGCCGGCACGCCAGGAATCCGGAGTGGGTGGGCCTGGAGAACTACCAGCGGCTGGCGCAGGACCCCGTTTTTCCGCTCTCCCTGGGGCTGACCGTCCTGTTCGTGGCAGGGTCGGCCATTCTGGGCCAGAATGTGCTGGGCCTGGCCCTTGCGGTCCTCATGCGCAGGGCACGTCCGGCCGTCTCGGCAACCGTGGGAACCGCAGTGGTGGCCGCGTGGGTCCTGCCGGAAATTGTGGCCGCCTTCGCTGCCTACGCCTTCTTCAGCCGGGACGGCACCCTCAACCAGCTGCTGGGCCGGCTCGGCGTGCCGGACACTGACTGGCTTTACGCTGCGCCCATGGCCGCCGCCGTCCTCGCCAACGTCTGGCGGGGAACCGCCTTCTCCATGCTCGTCTACCGCGCCGCCCTCAACAGCGTGCCGGCCGAACTCCTCGAAGCCGCCCACATGGACGGCGCCGGCCCCTGGCAGCGGTTCGCCTTCATCACCCTCCCCGTGATCCGGGGCAGCATCGCCACCAACCTGATGCTGGTCACGCTCCAGACCCTGGCCGTCTTCACCCTGATCTGGGTCATGACGGCCGGCGGACCGGCCAACGCCAGCACCACACTGCCGGTCCTGGCCTACCAGGAAGCCTTCAAATTCGGTGACATCGGCTACGGCACGGCCGTGGCCACGGTCCTCATCATCATCGGCGCCGTGTTCGGGGCAGCCTACCTCCGGCTGCTGAGGGAGCAGAAGCCGTGACCGCCCCCGTACGGGAGCGGCGGCCCCTGTACCCCGCAGCACGCCGGAGGACAGGACGGGAACCCGGCAGCGCCTGGGCGGACCTGGTCCTAGTGCTGATTGGAGTTTGCTTCCTGCTGCCACTGCTGTGGCTGGTCCTCGGTTCCCTGGATCCGGCCGCGGGACACGCCACCAGGATCCCGGAACGTCCGGGCCTGGACAATTTCGCCGCCGTGTTCACCCCTGCGCTGCTGTTCCGGCCGCTCTGGAACAGCCTGCTGCTGTCCGCCGGGACGGGCGCGGTGACACTGGCCGCCGCCGTGCTCGCCGCCTATCCGCTGTCCCGCTACCGGTCCCGCTTCAACAACCCGTTCATGTACGGCATCCTCTTCGGCACCTGCCTGCCGGTCACCGCCATCATGGTCCCGGTCTACGGCCTGTTCGTGCAGCTCCGGCTGTTGGACTCGCCGCCCGCCACCGTTCTTTTCCTCGCCGCCACGAGTCTGCCCATGGCCATCTGGATGACCAGGAACTTCATGGACTCCGTGCCGCTGGAGGTGGAGGAAGCCGCCTGGGTGGACGGTGCCTCCAGGCTGGGCGCGCTGCGGTCCATCGTGCTGCCGCTCATGCGTCCGGGCCTGGGCGTGGTGTTCATCTTTGTGTTCATCCAGGCGTGGGGGAACTTCTTCGTCCCGTTCGTACTCCTGCTGTCCGAGGACCGCCAACCGGCGGCCGTGTCCATCTTCAGTTTCTTCGGCCAGCACGGGGCAGTGGCGTACGGCCAACTGGCCGCGTTTTCGATCCTCTATTCCATCCCGGTGCTGGCGCTTTACGTGCTGGTGGCGCGCGGGTCCGGCAACGCGATGGCCCTCGCGGGGGCTGTCAGGGGCTAATCAATGTCCTCAAGCACCACCCCGAACGGCAGGGTGTCGTCCAGGTGCGCCTGGTGGCCGCTGGGGTTGTTGACCACGCGGACACCGTGCAGTCTGTCCGCCGCCGACTGCATCAGGACCGGCCTGACGGTATCGACGAAGTGCTCGCTCTTGTCGGCGAGGTATTCCTTGTAACTGGCTGGAAGCTCGATCATGGCAAAAGAATAGACCCGCTGGTCCCGCATGGGGAGGGGTGCCCATTGCCGGGCTCCCGGCGCTGGGCTTGGATAGGATGGCGGCGGGACAGGGCCGGCCCGGTCCGCGCCAACATCGTCACCAGGGGGAACAGTGCTTTCGACCAGCATGCCAGCGACCATCCAGCCGGCGGAGCTGGCCAGGGCACAGCAGGTGGCCGCCAACATCTCACGCACCTTCGATACGAAAGTAGTGGGCCAGGCACGGCTGCGGGAGTCGCTGCTGGTGGGCCTCCTGACCGGCGGCCACATCCTGCTGGAGAGCGTACCGGGCCTGGCGAAGACCACGGCCGCCCAAACCCTCGCCGAAGCCGTCAGCGCAGGGTTCCGGCGGATCCAGTGCACGCCCGACCTGCTGCCCAGCGACATTGTGGGAACCCAGATCTACGATGCAGCGAAGGGGACCTTCCGCACCCAACTGGGTCCCGTACACGCCAATATCGTGCTGCTCGACGAGATCAACCGCTCCAGCGCCAAGACCCAGAGCGCCATGCTCGAAGCCATGCAGGAACGCCAGACCTCCATCGGCGGACAGGACTACCCCCTGCCCTCACCGTTCCTGGTCCTGGCCACCCAGAATCCCATCGAGCAGGAAGGCACCTACCAGCTGCCCGAAGCCCAGATGGACCGTTTCATGCTCAAGGATGTGCTTGATTACCCCACACCCGCCGAGGAAGCCGAAGTCATCCGCAGGATCGACGCCGGCGTCTTCACCGCCGCGCAAAGGCCGCCGGCCGCCGCGTCCCTGGAGGCCATCACGGAGATCCAGCAGCTGACGCAGCGCATCTACATCGACCCTGCGGTCATCACCTACATTGTGGGGCTGGTGTACGTTACCCGGAACGCCGCCCAGTACATCGACGGCAGGCTCGCAGGGTTCATCGAGTTCGGTGCCAGCCCCCGTGCCAGTATCGCCTTCAGCCAGGCATCCCGCGCTGTGGCCCTGCTGGACGGCCGGGACCACGTCATTCCCGAGGACGTCAGGTCCCTGGCGCACCGGGTGTTGAGGCACCGGATCATCCTGAATTTCGACGCCGTGGCGGAGCAGGTCCCGGTGGAGACCGTGATCGACGCCATCGTCGCCGCCGTCCAGACTCCCTGAAACCCCCATGGCCAGCCTCCTCCAGCGCGTCAAGTCGAAAACCGCCATCTTCGCGCACCGCAAAGCGCGCGGCATGCTCGACGGCGAATACGCTTCGGTCTTCAGGGGGCGCAGCCTGGACTTTGACGACCTGCGAGCCTACCTACCCGGCGACGAAGTCCGCGACATCGACTGGAAGGCGTCCGCGCGCCACGGCTCACCGCTGATCAGGCGCTATGTGGCGGTCCGCCGGCAGACCGTCCTGCTCGTCACCGACACGGGGCGCAACATGGCCGCGGAGGCACGGTCCGGCGAAGTGAAAAAGGACATTGCCGTGCTGGCACTGGGGGTACTGGGCTACCTGGCCCACCGCCACGGCGACCTGGTGGGCCTGGTCTGCGGCGACGCCTCGAGCACCCATCCTCTGCCGGCCAAGGGCGGCGAGGCGCACCTGGAGCGGCTGCTGCGGCACGTGGACTCGCACACCACGCTGGACGGGGCCGCCAGCAGGATCCAGGACCAGCTCGACTACGTGGCACGCAACGTCACTGGCCGCCACCTGCTCTTCGTCGTGGCCGACGAACTGGCGGGGGACCCGGCCACCGCAAAGCTGCTGCGCAGGCTCCGTGCCCAGCACGAAGTCCTCTGGCTGACCATCCGGGACGCCCACCTCGCACCCTCCCGCGGGGCAGGGGAAGGATGGAGCCCCGACCGGGATCCGGTCACCGGCCCGGATTCCTACAGCGTTGCCGATTCCTCCGTGCTTGCCCCGCAGCCGGCCCTGTCCGCCGCGGTAGCTCATGCGTATGAAAAGGCGACCGCCCACCGGGACGCCGGACGCAGGGCCATGCTCCGCGCCGCGGGGATCACGGACGGGGAAGTGGAAAGCAGCGGGGACGTCGTCACCGCCCTTTTCGCCCTCCTGGAGAGGCACCGCCGTGCAGGATAATTCCGCGTTCTACGGCCCCCTCCACTACAGCCCGCTCTGGCTGTGGTGCGGCGTGGCCCTGCTGGCACTGGTGGCAGGCTGGTACGTGTTCGTGTTTGCCGGAACCCGCACCACCCGGCGCCGCGTGCAAGGCAGCCCGCGGTCCGCCCTGACCGACCTGCCGGCGCTTAAGGCGGCCTACCTGCAGCGCATTCAGGACGTGGACCGGGAGGCGGCGGCCGGCGCCCGCGATGCACGTTCTGCGCACCAGCAGATCAGCCTCCTGCTGCGCGCGTTCGTCCGGGACGCCACCGGGGTGGATGCCACCAGGATGACCCACCAGGACCTGGCCCGGCACCCGCTGCCGGCCGCGGCCGTCGTCGTCGAAGCACTGTACCCGGCCGAATTCGGCCCCGGGCCGCCGCCCTCCGTGACGGCGTCCGCGGCCAAAGCCGCAGCGGCGGTGCGGGCATGGAGCTGATCTTCTGGTGGCTGCTGCCGGTGGCGGCGCTTGTGGCCGGAGCCGCGGTGTGGGCCGCCCTCCGTCGCGGCCACCATTCCAACAGCCGACGCCGGCCCGTGGCCCACGCCGACAGGCTCACCATGCTGCCGGAATACCAGGCGGCCCTCCGCCGGTACCGGCGCCGGCTGGCCGTGGCCGGGACAGCATGCGCGGTGCTCCTTGTTTCGGCGGCCATAGCCGCAGCGCGTCCCGTTGACGTCACCACCGTCAGCCCCGGGCAGCACAACCGCGACATCATGCTCTGCCTGGACGCGTCAGGATCCATGAGCAGCGCCGATGCCGCCGTCGTGGACGTGTTCGGGAAGCTGGCCGAAAAGTTCGACGGCGAGCGGATCGGCCTGACCATCTTTGACAGCAGCGCCATCCAGGTCTTCCCGTTGACTGACGACTATGCCTATGCCAGGGAGCAGCTCCAGGCCGCCAAGGACGCCTTCGACGGAAAACCCGGAAATTCCGGGTTCCTGGACGGAACGTGGAACGGCCGGGGCTCGTCGCTGATCGGGGACGGCCTGGCATCCTGCCTCAACAGCTTTCCTCCCGGACCATCTCCGCAACGGGCGGGGCTGCAGCGGGAGGAGCCGCAGCGCTCCCGGTCGGTGGTGCTGGCCACGGACAACTTCCTCTCCGGCAAACCGATCCTGACCCTGGACCAGGCATCCCAGCTGGCCCGGGAACGGTCCGTCCACGTCTACGCACTGAATCCGGGTGACCTGGACTACGGCGCCGGCAGCGACCAGCCGGGGGCCCAGCTGCGTGCCGCCTCCCAATCAACGGGCGGTGCCTACTTTGCACTGGACAATCCTGATGCAGTGACCGGCATCGTAGGCGCTGTGGAGCAGACCGAAACGGCAGCGATCCAGGGGGCGCCGCGCGCCGTGTTCTCGGAGGTACCGGACCTGCCGCTCGCTGTTGCACTGCTGGCCGCGCTGGTCCTGTGCCTGGCCTTCTGGCGGCTGCAGGGCCTCCGGGCACACCGAAAGGCGTGGCTGCGGCGGGGCGCAGTGGTCCTGCTGCTCCTGGCGGCGGTACTGCGGCCCGGCCTGCCCGGCGGATCCGTGCCGGCCGCAAGCGCCGACCTGAACGTGTTCTTCGTGGTGGACACCACCACCAGCATGGTGGCCGAGGACTACGGCAACACCAGCCCACGGCTGGACGGCGCCCGGAAGGACATCATGGCCATCGCGGAACAGCTGCCCGGCGCCCGCTTCTCGGTGATCACCTTCGACACCACGGCGCACGTGCGGATGCCGCTCAGCACCGACACCCTGGCCCTGCAAACCATCACGGACGTCCTGGAACCGCAGGTGACGGCCTACGCGAGGGGCAGCAGCATCACGGCGGCCCGGCAGGTGCTCGCTGAGCGGCTGGCCGCCGCCCGGGACAACCAGCCCTCCCGGCCACGGCTGGTGTACTACCTGGGTGACGGCGAACAGACCAGCGGCAAGGAACCGGAAGCCATGGCGTTCGACGCCGGGCTGGTGGCCGGGGGAGCGGTGCTGGGCTACGGAACGCCTACTGGCGGCCGGATGAAGGAAAACACCGGTTTGACGAAGGACACAGAGGATGGGTACGGCGGCGGGACTGGCGGTGGAGGTCCCGCCGGGCGCGGCGGAGGGTATGTCCAGGACAACCGCCCCGGCAGTGCCGGCGACGCCTCGTCTGTTATCGACGAGGGACGGCTGCGCACCATAGCGGACCAGCTTGGCGTGCCGTACGTGCACCGGGACGCGGGGGGTGCCGTGGCGGACGTGATGCAGAAGGCGCATCCCGGCGTGGTGGAACGGGCCGGCAGGGACGGTTCCGTGGCTGCCGCTGCAGAGCTCTACTGGCTCCTTGCCGGCGGCGCTTTCCTGGCCGCCCTGCCGGAGGCCGCAGGCATCCTGCGGCAGTTGCGCCGCCTCCGGCCGATCCGCCACCAGGAGGCGGCACGGTGAGCGCCAATGTCCGTAGGCGCCGGCTGCTGGGATGGTCGGCATTGCCCGTGCTACTGGCGTTGTGCGTTGCCGCCAAACTCCTCAGCCTGGGCGTCCTGGGTGGCCAGGCGGCGTCGGGTTTCGCCGCGGGTGACGCCCGCGCCGTGGACGCCGCTGCCGGCGGACTGGGCATCGCCAACGTTGTTGAACCGCACAAAGGCCCGTTCGCTTCCGGTGACTCAGCGGTGCTGGACGGGGACTACGGTGCTGCCAGGACCCGGTTTGAACAGGCATTGGGAATGGCCCCGGACGGGTCCCCGGACTCGTGCCTCATCCGGGTGAACCTGGTGCTCGCGATTGAACGGCTCGGAGACCAGCGCCTGCAGGCCGGGGACCCGGCGTCGGCCGTCCTCTTCTTCGCGGATGCGCTTGCGGCGGCGGGCCAGGCACCCGAAGCCTGTGGTTCCGTGGCACCGGATGCGGACGGCCGGCTGGCGGAGGCCAGGGACCGGCTGGAAGGAAAACTGGCTGCCGCCGGCCAGCCGGCCGGCCAGCCGGCCGGCCAGCCGGCAGCACCAGCGGAGGACTCCCCGCCGGACGGGACCGGAGACGCACGGCAAAGCCAGCTGCAGCAACTCCAGGACAGCGCGCGGGAGGCGGAGCGGGAAAGGAACAGCGGCCGGGAACGGGAGAAGTACCTGGACGGCGACGGCGGAGCGGCGCCGGGCCGCCCCTGGTAGCAGCTGGCGAAGGAAATTCTGTGGACCGGGAAAAGATCCTGTAAAGCTGCGTCTTAATTCGGTCCAGACTTGTACCGGCCCCGGATAGCCGCCTAGAGTCGTACACAAGTTACCGCGGTAACGTGTCAGCGATCCTCCGTTGCGGAGGGTGTGGGTGCCCCCATGTGGGCCTGACATTTGCTCACGGACTACTTCATTCAAGGCGCAGCAGTCGCTGCGTCCCTGGTGGAGTCCCTCCGTGTTCCCCAAACTCAAATTCATTGGCGGTTTCCCTGTTTATCCGTCCGGGATACGCCAATGGCCCAAAAGCCAAGGACGCAAATGTCACCACGAAGCCTTATTGACGCACACCCCAACCTCTCCGACACCGCCCCGGTGGCGCTCTCCTACGAGCTGTTTCCGCCGCGTTCGCCTGCGGCCTCCGAAACCCTGTGGACCACCATCCGGGAGCTGGAAACCACTCAGCCGGACTATGTCTCCGTGACGTACGGTGCCAGCGGATCCAACCGGGACACCGCCGTCGACCTCATCAACCGGCTCCTGCTGGAGACCACCCTGCGGCCGCTGGCCCACCTGACCTGCGTGGGAAACACTCCCCAGGAACTGGCCGCCGTTGTTGGCGAACTGCTGGACACCGGGGTGCGGGGCATCCTCGCCCTTCGGGGAGACCTTCCCAAGGACGCCAGCGCGCCGGCAGCCGGATCACTGCGGTACGCCCAGGACCTGATCGAACTCATCCGCCGCGTTGAGCAGCGTCGTTCGGCCCTGCTCTGTGCCGGAAAGATCGCAGTGGGCGTTGCGGCCTACCCCGCGAGGCACCCGGAGTCGCCCAGCGAAGAGCATGATGTTGAGGTCCTGCTGGCCAAGCAGCGCTCCGGGGCAGACTTCGCCATAACCCAGGTGTTCTTCAAGACCGAGCAGTATGCGGACCTCCTGACCCGCGCCCGCCGCGCCGGCGTGACCATTCCGATCATCCCCGGTGTCATGCCCTTGACCAGCCTCCGGCGCCTCCGCCGGCTGGGGGAATTGACCGGCGTGGAGCCGGCGCCGGAACTCATGGAACGCCTTGCCGCCGCCGACACTGACCTCGAACGGCTGCACATCGGCGTCGACGCCACCGTCGACCTCGCCAACGCCGCCCTGGACGCCGGCGCCCCCGGCATCCACATCTACACCTTCAACGAACACCAAAGCGCGCTGGACGTCCTGGACAAGCTCGCCCTTCCGCGGCACAGCCGCAACGGCAGCCGGCGTGCGTCCAGCGCCACCCAGCTCGCCAGCTGACCAGCCGCAGAGCGAAACCGCGAACCAGGTGGGCCCGGCGCTGCGCGACGAGATCGCGGACCTCGAGGCAGCCGGCATCAAGGTCATCCCGGTGGACGAGCCTGCCCTCCGCGAACTGCTGCCGCTGCGCAAGGCGGACCAGGCCGGGTACCTGGACTGGTCCGTGGGTTCCTTCCGCCTGGCCACCGCCGGTGCCGCCGATACCACGCAGATCCACACCCACCTCTGCTACTCCGAATTCGGCGTCATCATTGACGCGATCGACGGCCTGGACGCGGATGTGACCTCGATCGAGGCTGCCCGCTCCCGCTTGGAGGGTGTCCAGGCTCAACCCCCGGTGGTTGGTTGGGTCTGTCGAAACCTTAAGCAGCAGGTGAACGGCCGGTCACATGACGTGACCGGCCGTTGCCGGCTGCCGCTTCATCCGCCACGCGCTGGCTGCAAGCCACACGGCAGAGACCACGACCGCCACGATCGCCACGAGCGTCGGCACCGAGTTCGCTGCCGAAAATCCCGACTCCCCGATGATCCACCCCTGCACCAGGTAGGCGAGGCCCGACACCGCCAGCAGGTACCCGGCAATACGGGAGACCCGGCGCGCCGCGGCCACGGCGATGCCGAGCATGACCATCGCGGCACCCAGCAGGATGCTCTGGTAGCTGCGCATGCCCCACTCCAGCCAGCGGATGCCCTCAGCCGTGGCAAAGCGCGATGCCTTTTCCGGCTCCGGAGCAGCAGCCCACGCGTCGACGGCCTGTTTCAAAGCCACCCCGTCCACAGCCTGCAGGGCCGCATAGAGTGCAACCGCGGCGGCGGCTGAAAGCGCCCCGAAGCGTGCGGTCCACGCCAATCCGTGACGTTGCACCCCGCAAGCCGTGGCCATGGATACCAGCCCGGCCCCCACCAACGCCATGCCAACGAACTGGCCCAGGTGCACCCCAGTCCAGATGCCGCTGCTGGCATAGGCGGTGAACGAAGCAACATGGTCGTTCGCGTCGTGGGACTCCGCATGCAGCACGCCCGCCAGAATCGAGACCACTACGCCGGCGAGAAGCAACGACGACGCCAACCGCCAGGTCTTCCGCCCGCCATCAACGGTCTCCATGGCCCGCCCACCATCCTTATCTCCGGACGTCACCTATGTATGCGGGGTCCTCCGGGTCTCCGGCGATGTGTGAGCCCGCGGCTCAGGACTCCCAGACAATCTCGTCGTCCACCACGCCGTCCTGGTCGGCGGATGCCACCAGGACCTCATCGGTGAAATGCTCGCCCAGCGTGAAATCCAGGACGAAGTAGCGTTCCGGCTGGCCCGGGTAAATCCCCACGTGCCCCAGCTTGAGGGCTTTCAGGAAAACATCATTGGTGAGCTGGCTGCGGTCCTGGACGCCGAAGACCTTGTGCAGGTGCTCTTCCTTAAGGGCGTTGCAGTGGAAATGAAGGTACTCCTGGGGGCTGGTGCCCTCCTGCTCCAGCTCTTCCGCAATCATTTCCCGGACTTCGTCAACGAGCTCGGGCAGGAAGCGGAGCCGGTACTCAACCTTGCGGAGCGCGGCCTCATCGAAGTGGTCGTGGGCAGTGACGTTCAGGTCGAGTTCCAGCGGGTGGCCGCGCAGCTCGTGCTTCGCGGCGAAGAGATGGTCCACGCCGTGGTTGAGCTCGATCTCCCCAAAGTGCTGGCTCGCTACCTTGTTCATAGTCTCAACATAGACCCGAAGGGCAGACCATTCCAGCGTTCGGGGCTAATTCACTGCCGTGCGCATCCCGGCGAGGGTTTCGGCCAGGAGGTCGACGAAAAGCTGCACGCGTGCCGTCTTACGGTCATTAATCAGCAGGGCGAACACGTTCCGGGCCAGCCGGATTTCCGGTACGTCCAGCACCACCACCCCCGCCGGCTTGTTCCGCAGTGCGAGTTCCGGCACCAAGGCGGCGCCCAGTCCCGCGGCGGCCATTTCCAGGCTGGCGTGGAAATCGTCGCTGTGCGCCACCACCCGCGGATGCAGGTTGCAGCCCGCGAACAGCCGCTCGATCACCATCGCGTCACTGGTGCCGGGATGATGCATGATCCACGGCATTTCGGACAGATGGTCGGCCGCCACCTTCGCGTCGGCCCGGAATCCCCAGCCGGCCGGCAGCACCACGCGGAAGTCGTCGTCACCGATCCATTGCCGGTTGATGGTGTTCGGCCAGGCGAAGCCGGTCTGGCCCACCTGGAACACCACGGCAAGGTCCAGGTCGCCGCCGGTGCGCAGCCCCTGGATGGTCTGGCCGGGCTCGGCCACCGACACCCGCAGGTCAATACCGAGCTTCTTCCACGCCGGATTCTTCAGGATCCGCGGCAGGACATACGTGGCAAGGCTGGGAAAGATCCCCAGCCGCAGTTCCTGGCTCTCTGTATCCTGCGTCCGTGAGGCGGCAGCCATCAGGGCCTCAATGTCCGTGAGCACCTTCGCGGCGTGCCGGGTCATGACGACGGCGGCTTCCGTGGGAATCACGGCCCGCGCCGAGCGCTTGAAGAGGGTTACGCCCGTTTCCCGCTCCAGCGCGGACATTTGCTGCGAGACGGCGGAGGCCGTGTAGCCGAGCGTCGCGGCCGCGGCGGCGAACGAGCCCAGCCGGGTGACCTCCAGGAGGGTCTTCAGGTGCACGGGGTTTACCACCAGCCCACAGTACTGCACCCATCCGTTGCCGGGACGGCACCGAATAGTCCTCTGTATACCCGGCAACAGCGGCAAATGTTCAGCAGAGGAGCATGAATGTCACCCAACCCAGCAGGAAGCGCAGGCGGACCGCGGCGCGTGGCCGTCATCGGCAGCGGCGTGGCAGGCTTAACGGCCGCCTACGTACTGAACCGCCAGGACCACGTGACCCTGTTCGAAGCGGACTCACGGCTGGGCGGTCATGCGCACACGCACGACCTGCCGCAGCCCGACGGCAGCGTCATCGGCGTCGACACCGGGTTCATCGTGCACAACGAGCGGACCTACCCCACTTTGCTGCGGCTGTTCGCCGAACTCGGCGTGGAAACCCAGGACTCGGAAATGAGCATGTCCATCCGGTGCGACGGCTGCGGGCTGGAGTACGCCGGCGCCCGGGAAGGAGCCCGCGGCATCATTGCCCGGCCCTCAAGCCTGCTGCGCGGACGCTACCTCCTGATGCTGCTGGAGGTCACCCGTTTCTACCGGAAGGCGAGGGAACTGCTGAGGACCGCGCCGCCGTCGGCCGTCAGCAGTGATGTGCAGGTGCCGGAACTGACGCTTGGCGCGTTCCTCGAACGGGAAAAGTTCAGTCCCTACTTCATCTCCCACTTCATGACCCCTGTGGTCAGCGCCGTGTGGTCGTGTGACCCCACCACCGCCCTGGCCTATCCTGCACGCTACCTGTTCACGTTCCTGGACCACCACGGCATGCTGGGGGTCAAGGGGTCGCCGCAGTGGAGGACTGTAACCGGCGGGTCAGCCCGGTACGTGGAGAAGCTCGCGGCGACGCTGGCGGACGTCCGCCTCAACACGCCCGTGACAGCCATCCGGCGGACCCTTGACGGTGTGGAGCTCGCAACGGCCAACGGGCTGGAAGACTTCGACGCCGTCGTGATTGCCACCCATCCGGCGCAGGCCCTCGGATTCCTGGCCGACGCCACACCGCAGGAGAAGGAAGCGCTGGGCGGGATGCCCTACTCGGTAAACCACACGGTGTTCCACCAGGACCCGGCGGTCCTGCCCACCTCGGACAACGCCAAGGCGTCCTGGAACTACCGGCTTCCGGACTGCGATGCGCGCCCGGACAAGGTCCTGGTGAGCTACGACCTGACCCGGCTCCAGCGGCTCCGGCCAGCCGACGGGCGGCCCTATCTGGTCAGCCTGGGCGAATCCGAACTCATCGCCGACGACGCCGTGCTGGAGCGGATGGTCTACGAACACCCGCAGTACACCCCCGAATCGATCCAGGCCCAGCAGGCAATCGCTGCACTGGCGGACGACCGCATTGCCTACGCCGGCGCCTACCTCGGCTGGGGTTTCCACGAAGACGGGGCGCTCTCCGGGGTACGCGCCGCCGAAAGGCTCGGCCGCAGCTGGCCGGCAGTCCACGCAGCCGACGCTGCCAGCGGCGAGGGGGAGCGGGAACTGCTGGCCCCCGAACCTGCATGACCATGCACGCCTCCATCTACCGCACGTCCATTTCACATGTACGGCGCTCCCCGCTGAAAAATGCGTTCACCTACAGGAGCTACAGCTGGTTCGTGGACGTGGACCACCTTCCGCGCCTGCCGTTCCTGCTGCGGCCGCTGGCGGTATTCCGCGCCGGGGACCACCTGGGTGACCCCGCCGCCACCCTCCGGACCAACGTGGAGCGCTATCTGCGGAGCCAGGGCATTGAGCACGACGGCGGCCCCATCCACATGCTTACCAGCGCCAGGGTTTTCGGCTACGTCTTCAACCCGCTCACCCTGTTCTGGTGCTACCGGTCCAGCGGGGAACTGCAGTGCGTGGTGGCCGAAGTCCACAATACCTACGGCGAGCGGCACTGCTACCTGCTGCGGACCGACCCCGCCGGCCGCGCCTCGGTGCCGAAGGCATTCTACGTTTCACCCTTTAACGACGTCGACGGGCAGTACCGGATGAAGCTTCCGGCGCCCGGAGACCGGCTGGCGGTGTCCATCATTTTGGAGCGGGAAGGGCACCGGCCCTTCGTCGCCACCATGGACGGCCGGCGGCACCCGGCCACCGTCCGGAACATCCTGGCAGCCGCCATCCGAGTCCCGGCCGCGCCGCTGCTGGTATCGGCCCTGATCAGGGTTCAGGGCATTAAACTCTGGGCAAGACACCTTCCCGTCGTTGCCAGGCCACACCACACCTCACAGGAGGCAGTTCAATGACAATGACCGACGATAACGGCACCGCAACCGGGGTCGACGGCACGCCCCACGGGCAAGCCGCCCGGCACACGCCCGCGGCATGGGGCACCAACGGAGTCCCGGCGGCGCCTGCCACCATCGACCCGGACCTCTGGCCCGGTGTTGCCCAGCCGCCGTCGGGCCTCAAGGCCGATGTAGCCGGCAAGGCTGCCGGTGCGCTGTTCAGGGGAGCGGTCAGCCGGCTTCCCCTTCGCGTTGCCTACCCGGACGGCTCCATCCTGGGCACCGGTGGACCTGACGCCCCGGTCATGACCATGGTGCGGCCCGGGGCTTTCGAATCGCGGATCGGCGACAACGGCCTGATCGGGTTGGGCGAGTCCTTCATGGCCGGCGACTGGGAAGCGTCCAACCTGGCGGCGGTGCTCGAAGTCTTCGCCGCATCGGTGGGCACACTGATCCCCATCCCGCTGCAGAAGCTGCGCTCGCTGTACCTGCCGCGCACGCCCCGGCAGGAGCGCAACGCGGAACAGAACACCCGCAACAACATCTCGCGGCACTACGACCTGTCCAACGATTTGTTCTCCAATTTCCTGGACACCACCATGAGCTACTCTTCGGCGCTGTTTCCCCGCGAGGCCGGACCGCTGTCCTCGGTGGCGTGGGACTCCCTGGCGGAGGCCCAGCAAGCCAAGATCGACCGCCTGCTGGACAAGGCCGGCGTGGGGGAGGGGACCCGGCTGCTGGAAATCGGCACCGTCTGGGGGGAACTTGCCCTGCGCGCTGCTTCCCGCGGCGCCACCGTCTACAGCGTGACGCTGTCCAGCGAACAGCAGGCACTGGCGCAGGAGCGGATTGCGGCAGCCGGGTTCGCGGACCGGGTGACCGTGGCCCTGCAGGACTACCGCGCAGTGGAAGGGGAGTACGACGCCGTGGTCTCGGTGGAGATGATCGAGGCGGTGGGCTACGAATACTGGCCCATCTACTTCCAGACGATTGACCGTGTCCTGGCCCCCGGCGGGAAAGTGGCCATCCAGGCGATCACCATGCCACACGGGCGTATGCTGGCCACCCGTAACGCCTACACCTGGGTGCACAAGTACATCTTCCCTGGCGGCTTCCTGCCGTCCGTCCGCGCCATAGAGGGGGTCACCCAGCAGCACACCACCCTCCGGGTGCGCGAACGCATGGGCATGGGTGACCACTACGCTGCCACCCTTCGGCTGTGGGAGGAACGGTTCCTTGCCCGCTCCCGCGAGGTGGGAGAGCTGGGCTTCGACGCGGTCTTCCAGCGGATGTGGCTGTTCTACCTCTGCTACTCCCGCGCCGGGTTCCAGTCCGGTTACCTGGATGTGCAGCAGATCGTGCTGGACCGCCGGGAGGCGCAGCTGTAGGTTGCACCGTGTACGCATTGGGGAACAGGAGGACGCATGAAACTGAAGACACTGGCATGGACGGCGGCGGCGACGGTGGCCACCTCCGCGGCGGGCGGTATTGCGACTGCCCCCCGGAGCGACTGGTACCTGAAGCTGCGCAAGCCGGACTGGCAGCCGCCTGCGATTGCCTTCCCGGTGGTGTGGACCGCCCTGTACGCGGACCTTGCCGTGACGTCCGCCGTCGCCCTGGACAGAGCGGCGGAGCTGGACAAGGCCGCAGAGGGTCCGGGCCCGGTCGGGAAGGACAGCGGCCGGGAGGTCCGGGACTACCGCGGGGCGCTGGCCGCCAACCTTTTCCTCAATGCCTCGTGGAGCTGGTTCTTCTGGCGTAGCCGCCGGCCCTGGCTGGCGGCAGCCGAGGCTGCACTGTTGGCGGCCAGCAGCGCCGACCTGGTGCGGCGTACCTACCGGCTGAACCGTACGGCCGGGGTGTCGCTGGCTCCATATGCTGCGTGGTGCGGCTTCGCCACTGTGCTTTCCGCTGCCATCGCCAGGCTCAATCCCGGTAAGCCGTAGCAGCGGGTGCGCCCTGTTCAGCCAGGGCAGCCGAGCTGAAAACAGAAGGGTCCATGACCACAACATGTTGTGGTCATGGACCCTTTCCTGTGCGCCCGAAGAAGTGGCGACACGCCGGGGAACCACGACACGCGCATTGTGCAAATGTGTGCAACTCCGTCCACAGGGTGTGGACGGGTGGGGTCGAAAGACCGGGTTTCAGGCGATTTAAGGAGCCTGGACCTGTGGATTAAACGTGCAGGGAATGACATACTTGTAATACATCATCTAGGGGTCGCTGCGACCGCTCCGCACTAGATGTAGTATCAATTTACGGAACGGGCACCATGCAGGACGGAGCCCGGACGGATGCATATATGGTTTCGGGAAGCAACTGGCTGAGTAGGCCTGGGGCGCCGGGCAGCATCGGAGACGGACCTGCTGGCCGTGGTCTCCAGCAAGAGCAGACTTACAAAGGGGATTGGGAATATGACTGTCACGGTTTACACGAAGCCGGCCTGCGTTCAGTGCAACGCGACCTACCGCGCGCTTGACAAGAAGGGCATCGCTTACGAGAGCGTTGACATCTCCCAGGATGCCGAGGCACTGGAGCGCCTCAAGGCCCTTGGATACATGCAGGCACCCGTTGTCGTAACGGACCAGGATCACTGGTCAGGCTTCCGCCCGGACAAGATCGCAGGACTTGCCGAATCGGCTGTGTCCTCCGTCGCCTGATTCCACTCCCGAATTTCCCAGCACTGGACCGAGGTAACTTCCGTGGCTGCATCCACAGTCGAAGCCACCACAACGGACAGCCAGCTGATCTGTTTTTCCTCATCGTCGGAGAACACTCTTCGATTCGTCCGGAAGCTGGGCGTTGATTTCGCCCGGCTTCCGTTGTACGCCAAAGACGCACCCCTGATTGCCACCCGGCCGTTCGTCCTGGTTCTTCCCACCTACGGGGGAACTGGGGGAGATGGCTCCGTGCCCAAACAGGTGATCCGGTTCCTCAACGAACCGCGGAACAGGAACCTGATCCGCGGCGTCATCGGGGCCGGCAACACAAACTTCGGGGGCAACTACTGCCTGGCAGCTGACATTGTGGCCGCCAAGTGCAAGGTGCCCCAACTTTACAAATTTGAACTCATGGGAACCCCGGACGACGTCTCCAGGGTCCAAAAAGGATTGGAGACGTTTTGGACACGACTGTCGCAGACACAGAAGTAACCAGGGCAGAGAAGCCCGAGATGCCGGCCGCGTACAAGGGCCTGGGCTACCACGAGCTGAATGCCATGCTGAACCTCTACGGTCCCAACGGCGAGATCCAGTTCGGCGCCGACCGCGAGGCCGCGCACCAGTACTTCCTGCAGCACGTTAACAACAACACCGTGTTCTTCCATGACCTCGAAGAGAAGCTCGACTACCTGGTGAAGAACCAGTACTACGAGCGCGAGACGCTGGACCAGTACACGATGAACTTTATCCGTGAGCTGTTCAACCGCGCCTACAAGAAGAAGTTCCGCTTCGAGACCTTCCTGGGTGCCTTCAAGTTCTACACGTCCTACACGCTGAAGACGTTCGACGGCAAGCGTTTCCTGGAGCGCTACGAGGACCGCGTGTGCATGGTTGCCCTGCACCTGGCCCGCGGCAACGAGCAGCTCGCGCTGCAGATGGTGGATGAAATCATCGACGGCCGGTTCCAGCCGGCCACCCCCACGTTCCTGAACGCGGGAAAGAAGCAGCGCGGCGAGCTGGTCTCCTGCTTCCTGCTCCGCATCGAAGACAACATGGAATCGATCGGCCGCTCCATCAACTCCGCCCTGCAGCTGTCCAAGCGCGGCGGCGGCGTGGCGTTCGCACTGACCAACATCCGCGAGGTGGGTGCGCCCATCAAGCAGATCGAGAACCAGTCCTCCGGCGTCATCCCCGTGATGAAGCTCCTCGAAGACAGCTTCTCCTACGCCAACCAGCTCGGTGCCCGCCAGGGTGCCGGCGCCGTGTACCTGCACGCGCACCACCCCGACATCTACCGCTTCCTGGACACCAAGCGCGAGAACGCGGATGAGAAGATCCGCATCAAGACCCTCTCGCTGGGCGTCGTCATCCCGGACATCACGTTCGAGCTGGCCAAGAAGGACGAGGACATGTACCTGTTCTCGCCCTACGACGTGGAGCGCGTCTACGGCATGCCCTTCTCCGACGTCTCGGTCACCGAGAAGTACTACGAGATGGTGGACGATTCCCGGATCAAGAAGACCAAGATCAAGGCGCGCGAATTCTTCCAGACCCTCGCCGAGATCCAGTTCGAATCCGGCTACCCGTACATCATGTTCGAGGACACCGTGAACCGGGCCAACCCGATCGACGGCAAGATCATCATGTCCAACCTGTGCTCGGAGATCCTCCAGGTTTCCCAGCCCACCACGTACAACGATGACTTGTCCTACGACGAGACCGGCAAGGACATCTCCTGCAACCTGGGCTCGCTGAACATCGCCAAGACCATGGACTCCCCGGACTTCGGCCTGACCATCGAGACGGCCATCCGGTCCCTGTCCGCAGTGTCCGACATGTCCAACATCACCTCGGTGCCGTCCATCGCCAAGGGCAACGACCAGAGCCACGCCATTGGCCTGGGCCAGATGAACCTGCACGGCTACCTGGCCCGTGAGCGAGTCCACTACGGCTCCGAAGAGGGCCTGGACTTCACCAACATCTACTTCTACTCGGTGGTGTACCACGCCGTCCGCGCCTCCAACCTGCTGGCCATCGAAACCGGCCAGACGTTCGGCGGCTTCGAGAAGTCCAAGTACGCGTCCGGTGAGTTCTTCGACAAGTACACGGAGCAGGAGTGGGTGCCGCAGACCGAGAAGGTCCGCGAGCTGTTCAAGAACGTCCACATCCCCACGCAGGCTGACTGGCTGGCGCTGAAGGCTTCCGTCATGGAGCACGGCATCTACAACCAGAACCTGCAGGCTGTTCCGCCCACCGGCTCGATCTCCTACATCAATAACTCCACCTCGTCGATCCACCCGGTGGCGTCCAAGATCGAGATCCGCAAGGAAGGCAAGCTGGGCCGCGTGTACTACCCGGCGCCGTACCTGACGAACGACAACCTGGAGTACTACCAGGACGCATACGAGATCGGCTACGAGAAGGTCATCGACACCTACGCCGCGGCTACCCAGCACGTGGACCAGGGCCTGTCCCTGACGCTGTTCTTCAAGGACACCGCTACCACTCGCGACATCAACAAGGCCCAGATCTACGCCTGGAAGAAGGGCATCAAGACCATCTACTACATCCGTCTCCGCCAGCTCGCGCTGGAAGGGACTGAGGTTGAGGGTTGTGTTTCTTGTATGTTGTGATCAACCAAAATAGGTTGAAAAGCGCCGGAGACATTCAGCTCGCTCCGTAGGCAAGAGTTAAAAGGCTTGAGGAGCCGTGCTCTAACACGGCCCCTCAATAAATCCCGGTAACGAGACTTTCCAAAGTGAACCCTTGGACTGTCGAGTTTACAGGAGTTGTCCGTCGTCGGTCGACGACCCTCCTTCCGGGATGAAAGTCCCGGAAGGAGGTGAATACATTGGCTGGTAAGAAAAACCCGCCCAAGTACCGTGACGCGGGAACAGGGCAATATGTAACACCCAAGTACGCAGAAAAACATCCGAAAACAACGGTGAAAGAATCGAAGTAACGGATGGCCTTGGCTGGACCGGCGTTGGCGCAAGACTGGCGCCGGCCCAGCCTCAGCTGGCCTTTTGGGGAAACCCATCAGGTCGAGGAGAGAGAGAAGACATGACTGAGAAAGTCAAGCTGCTGAGCCACGTCGAGGCCATCAACTGGAACCGGATCCAGGACGACAAGGACGTGGATGTCTGGAACCGCCTGGTCAACAACTTCTGGCTGCCGGAGAAGGTGCCGCTGTCCAACGACGTGCAGTCGTGGAACACGCTGACGCCAGCCGAGCAGCAGCTCACCATGCGCGTGTTCACCGGCCTGACCCTGCTGGACACCATCCAGGGCACCGTCGGCGCCGTCTCGCTGATTCCGGACGCGCTCACCCCGCATGAGGAAGCCGTCTACACGAACATCGCGTTTATGGAGTCGGTGCACGCCAAGAGCTACTCCTCCATCTTCTCCACCCTGGCCTCCACCAAGGAGATCGACGAGGCGTTCCGCTGGTCCACCGAGAACGAGAACCTTCAGAAGAAGGCCCAGATCGTCATGGACTACTACCAGGGTGACGATCCCCTGAAGCGCAAGGTGGCCTCCACTCTGCTGGAGAGCTTCCTGTTCTACTCCGGCTTCTACCTGCCGATGTACTGGTCCTCGCGGGCCAAGCTGACAAACACGGCTGACCTGATCCGCCTGATCATCCGGGACGAGGCCGTGCACGGCTACTACATCGGTTACAAGTTCCAGAAGGGCCTGGAGAAGGTTTCCGAGGAGAAGCGCCAGGAGATCAAGGACTACACGTTCGAGCTGCTGTTCGAACTGTACGAAAACGAAGTGCAGTACACCCACGACCTGTACGACGGCGTCGGCCTCGCCGAGGACGTGAAGAAGTTCCTGCACTACAACGCCAACAAGGCCCTGATGAACCTGGGCTACGAGGCGATGTTCCCGGCTTCCGTCACCGACGTGAACCCGGCCATCCTCTCCGCCTTGTCGCCGAACGCTGACGAGAACCACGACTTCTTCTCCGGATCGGGTTCGTCCTACGTGATCGGCAAGGCCGTCAACACGGAAGACGAGGACTGGGACTTCTAGACCAATGTGAGACGCAGACCTAAGTAGAAGAACTGGTTCCTAATTGGAAGTTTTGGGCCCGATAGTTGGAAGTCTTCCAACTAGCTGTGAGGTTCCATGGGACCTAGCCATTTCTCTAGTTACGGGTCCACAACTCATGGTACTCGGCCAGCTGTTTATGCAGCTGGCCGAGTAGGCGATCAGCAGTTGCGGCCCCGTTCGTGAAACACGCCGGTGGACTGGATGTCTGGCTTTGCCGTTGGCTGTACTGGCTCGGAGACCCTGACTCGGCAGACCGCCTGAAGTTCTGACGGTGAGTCTTGGGCGAGGTCGCCTTCTTACCCCGGGGAGAAAACCCTTGTGCGTGTCCCGGAAGAAGCCGGCACGTGACGGCGTTGACTGGACCAAGCCATCGGCGGGCTGCCCTTGTAGCTTGATTCCGCGCGTCACCGCTGGCCCTAGCCGTCTGAGTTTGCCCTGTTCAGAGCAGAACTACTGTGTAACACTTCCTGGCATGGACGATCCCAGAAGCCGCATCCTGCCACTCCTGCGTCAGGGCGAGAGGCTGTTGTGGGTTGGCCAGCCTGATCCCCGGGTCCGTTTCACCGGCGCGGATGCCTTGCTGGTGCCGTTCAGCATTCTCTGGGGCGGCTTCGCGGTGTTTTGGGAGTTCATGGCGGTGACCACGGCCAAACAGCCCTTTTTCGTGCTCTGGGGCATCCCCTTCGTACTGGTGGGCCTCTACTTCATCTTCGGCAGGTTCCTCTATAAGAAGCGGCGGAAGCTGCGCACGGTGTACGGCCTTACCGATCGCCGGGCAATTGTCTCCACGGGCAACAATTCCGTTTCTGATTCGCCCGTTAACGGCATGCCTACCAAGGTCGATCGGTCCAAAGACGGGCGGCATGTAAGCGTTACCTTCGGGTCTCAGGGCATAGCCGGGGCTTTCGGCATGGGGATGTACCAAAACACGGGGATGGACTTTTTCAGCCTAGGCATGGGACAAGCCGTGGCCTTCTTTGACGTTCCGGACCCCGAGGGGCTGCTCCGTGCCTTGGACCAAGCAACAGTCGGCTGACATCAACCGCTGGAGGGCCACCGTCGCGTGGACCCTGCTCGTCCTCGCCTCGATGGTCCTGATCGGCTACGGGATATGGCATGCCGGCTGGCACATCTGGCTGCCGGCTCCGGCCGAGCAGGAGAAGGTCTGGATTGGCAGCCGCTACATCTTCGCCGGGTGCGCGCTGTCCCTCGCAGCCGCCGTCTGGTCCGGCGCGCGGGACAACCGGGTCTGGGTGTCGGTCTGCGTTGGGCTGCCGGGTGTCCTCGTGGGCTGGGCGACCCTGGACGACGCCTACGACCTCAAGCGCCATCTGGCCGCCGTCATCGCCTTCCCGCTGGCACTGGCAGGTGTCGCAGAGGTCATCCGTGTGCGCGGCCGACGGCAGCGAAAATAGGACCTGCGGAACTGGCCGCCCGCGGCGCCGTACACCTAGACTCCGAATTGCCCTACCGATAGAAAGAACCTGTGAAGCAGAATATTTTCGGCCGTGTCGCTCAGCTCGCCAAGGCCGACCTGAACGCCCTCCTGGATTACGCAGAAGACCCGCAGAAGATGCTGGACCAGATGGTCCGGGACTACTCGGAGAACATCCGCGAGGCCGAGTCAGCTGTGGCTACCACCATCGGCAACCTCCGCATGACCGAGGAAGACCACAACCGCGCAGTCAACGAAACCAGCACCTGGGCCATCTGCCCCTGTTAGTCGCGATTCCCGGCTAACCTTCCCGCGAGGAATTGAACCTTCTTTATCGCGATTTCCCGTTCGTCCTGGTCGGGGAGGCCGGCGAAGGGGCTGATCTGCCTCATGTCGCGGCCCTGCTCGTCGTCTTTTCAGCATCTCGCGATTCATGTCGTCGACCGACAGGTCGAGGATCCGCTCCCAGCGATCCAGCCAGCCCTCAGCGATCGGAGCCCGCCGCGTTTCGCGCATACGCTGGATGTTGGCTCTGGCGAGGTCGCGCAATTCGGGATGCTCGTGGAGTTTGCTAGCTAATATGACATGCAGCTCATAGCCGTCCCGGTCCATCCGCCGGACAACCCATATGTGGATGCGGTCCAAGCCATGCGAGCAGCCGTTGACGTAGCCGAAGCCTGGGCGGGGCGAAGGCAGGTCGAATTTGACCCCGAACCGTTCAGGTTCCTGCTCGCTCTCTTAGAAACCAACAGCCAGCAGAGTTTTCAAGACTCCCAGCGCATTGCCACAGGCGAGCTCGAGGACGCCCGGCGGGAAGACGAAGAGCCGTAGTGGCGGACCGCGTTCGCCTTTAGACTCTGGCCATGAGGAAGTGGGCCGCTGAGCATCCAGTCCTGTCGTCCGCCCTTTTCGCCATCCTCGTCGGCGTCGTCGTCCTGATCGTTGACATTCTCCTGGGACGAAAGCTGGACACCGCTATCGCGAATACAGTGTTTTGGATGTTGTTTTTCTGGGGCAGCAGCTACTTCGCTCAAAAGCGCACTCGGAAGACCAAGGCCAGACTAGACGAGCACGGCCAGTCGCTCATGTTCCTGCGGTACCCGGACTCCAGGCCGGGATCTTTGAGCGGCGTTTGGCAAATGGGCGTCGCGACGCCGGCGCCCGGCCGGATCGACTTCCAGCCGGTAGTCTACGAAGACTTGGTGCCCACCGGCCGCAGCCGGGCCCTCACAGGACTCCATTCCGTCCCGTCCCCTCCGCGCAAGGCTGACCGCCACGACAACAAGCAGGCAGTACCGTACGGCTTCCAGATCATCAACATGGACTCCGACGGTGGGCCCATCGAAATCGCGGCCAGCCCTGACGTGATCCGGAAGATCCAGGATGACGTTGCGCCGGCCTCTCCATAGCCACCCACCCAAGAATCAACTTAAGCAACTTGCCCCTGCCTCCAGCCAGTGATTCAGTTCAACCATGCCAACACCGGCGAAAGAACCCCAGGGCGGCCAACCTCCTGCCTCCAAAAAGGAAGCCGGGCGAAGGATCACCCGCCTCACGTACTTGTCGCATCCATTCGTCGGCGTCTTTGCGGTGCTGAACCTGACCCCGAACCTCCCATGGCCGTAGCGGACCGTGATGGTGGTGGTTGATGTTGTCTTCGTAGTCCTGTACTGGACCGCGGCGGTCCGGTTGTCGCTGTGGCAGCGCGACGAATACTGGCGGGAGCGAGGTAGGGACCCCAAACACCCGGAACGGTTCCCGAAAGAGCACTAAGCGAACGCAACGGCTACAGGCATCTGGCTGTCGGGGCCATCTTCTACCCCTGGACCTGCATGGAAACGTCCCCTTCAAAGCACAGGACGTTCATGAAGGGAACCACAGCGATCACCGTCCTGCCCAGGAGAACACCTTCCACAGCCAGCTGCGTGCCGTCGACGCATCGCTGGACAGCTCCCGTGTCCTGCCGAACGCCATGATGATGTTCCGGCTGGTCCAGCGGGCATGCCAAAGCGGGTGCAATGGGACCAGCTCGAGCGGATCTTCTTCTGCGCCGCAGACCCTGCCGGGGCCGTCCCGACAGTCCCGCCGAGCGGATACTCAAGGTCATCAACACCGATGGCTTCTGCCAGGCCTGATCTGCCTGACGCGGCTACGCTGGGCCTGTGGAACGGATACTGCTGGACCAGGTCATCCAAACCGATTACGGGCAATTCGACCTTTCGTGGGAAGAGGATGGCACCTTTGACGGGGACTTCGACCGTTTCTACGGGGGCCAGATCAACGGCTTGGTGGGCGCCGCCCATCCGACCGGGGTCCATATCAACCTCGCTCGGCGCTCGGGCGGCTCGCCCGTCCGCATAGTCCTCCTAGACGCCCCACCGGAAAGTGACGGAGGGCGGTGGGAGGACGTCGTCGAGGTATCCATCACTCTGCCGAAAAGCCACGAGATAGCCTGGAGTGACTGGTGGGGCCATGCCGGGCCCGTAGGACTTCCGCCGGGTTCCTACCGGTTGCGTGTCAGCGCCAACGGACGGGATGAAGGACAGATGGGGGAGTTCGCCGAGGGCATGGTGGATGACTACCTCCTTCAATTCTGGCCAGCACCGTGGCAGCCCGATGCCATTCTCCGGACCGGGAGCGAGGACGCCCAGTACTGGCATCAAGAAGTTGGCGGCCGCCGGTAGAACCAAGCCGCTGCGACCTTTCGATGTAGCCGCAAAGGACACGCAATAGCCCTTTCATGGCGATGTCGGTGCCCGGGAGCACCATGGAAGCATGACGGCTCCAACGGTGGAGGGGGCCATCCATGAGCTCATGGATCTCGCCTGGAATCTGGTCCACGACCTGCTCGATCAGCGGGGCCTGCTCGGCGACGGGTTGGTCGTCGAGGAATACACCGGCATCCACTCATGGCTGGACGGGCCCGTCCGGTACACCGTCGTCCACTCGCGCGAGGTGGCCGTTCTGTCCGTGGACACCCGGCCAGTGGGCGCCATAGTCTTCCACCACGACCTGCTGGGCGCAGACGACCCGAAGAGCTTTTTCACGCTTCCGGGTTAGGCACGACTCCTACTGGTCCTGACAACCTTGAAGGGCCAGCATTCCATGGTTCCGAGCGTGCTGAACCAAGGCCATTATTAGATTGCCAGTAGCTCACTGCGCCGAACGGAGAAGGTCATGTTTGGGGTCATGTTGTGCAAGCTGAATATCAGCCACAAGTGGCACGTCGAGCACGCCGAAGACGGCAGCCTCTACAAGCGCTGTCTCCGCTGCGGCAAGGACGATGATGAACGCCAGAGAGGAGGAGGCGAGTTCAGCGGCTGGGTAGGACCAGTCGGAGGAGGCGGAATAGGTTAAAGCGGCCGCGACCGGCTTGCAAAGGCGGTCCAGGGCCTCGTCGAGGGTCGACTCCATCTGGCCGTTCATCAGATTGCGCTTCTCGTCACCCGCGGGGTCCTCGAGGCCAGTTGGCAGCGGCGGCACGGTCACAGTCATCGTTGCCTGGTACGGTCCATCATCGCTGCTGACGGCTGTCGTTTGATGGCCCCAGAGCGAGGCGAGGCCCTCGTGTCTGGACTCTTCGAGCACCCTGAGGCACCGGACGGGGCTTTAGCTGTCGCCGCCGCGGAAGTCACCTCGGCCAGCCAGGGCAATCCACTGGGAGAACTCCCCGAGAACGTCGCTGACTGGGTGACAGCCCACGGGGCGGAAATCACCGCCGAGGACGTGGAAATGGCGCTTGAAGCGGTCGCACGGGTTGCCGGGGAGAAGTCCGAGCTGGCAGAGCTGTGGGACGACGCCGACGAACCCGAATGGCGCGAATCCCTGGACGACCTCGCAGAGAGGCTGCGCGGGTCACTACGGTAGCGGCCCGAATTACCGGTGTGTGCTCAGCTGATCTTCGCCCCCAAAGTTGATGCCCTGCAAGAATGCCGTTCCCCTGTGACTTGACGCCACTGGGCTATGGTCAAGAGTGGGTTGGATCTCCAAAGGGGACGGCATGAGCAAGGTGGACATCAAAGGCAAAGGCACGATGGAGTTGTCCGGTGGAGTCCTCATACTGCGCTGGAAGCGAGGGGCATACATCGGTATCGACGTGGCGAGGGCTGCCCTCGAAGCAATCTCCACCCTGGGTCACGGCGCCAGGGTGCCGATGCTGGTCGACATTCAGGGTGTGACCCACTCTGCGGCCGCTCGCAAGGTCTTTCCCCACTCGTCCAGCGTCTCGCGCATGGCACTATTGGGTTCCTCGCCCGTCGATCGGGTGGTCGCCATGTTCCGCTTGCCTCTCCTGCCGACCGGGTTCCCGATCAGGTATTTCACATCTGAGGACAAGGCAATGACGTGGCTGCTTGAGCCCTCGGGGGAGTCGGGCGCGGAGTTGGGCTATAGCCATTAGGCGCCCACCGGTCACTCGCAGCCAGGAAGTCCGCCTGATTCCCTGGCAGAAAGCAGGCTGCGAGGCCCAGGGAGACCGGGCCCGGGGCCGCCCCGTTTGCCGCCTCAGCTGCCCGCTGGGCGGCCGGGAGTCGAAAAGTTCAGCTCTTCAAGGATCACGTGAGCTATTACATCGGGGCGGTTGAAGAGCATGAAGTGGTCGGTATCTATGTCCCGGACATCCGCCACGGCTTCCCGCGCCCATGCTCTTGCTTCTGAGCTCGTCAGGTTGTCCCTGGCACCGAGCAACACGGTTGTGGGAATCTCTGCCCATGCCTGGGCCGGTACGGGATCGCTGCGCGTCTTTTTCGTGGCAAATCGGCGCGGGTGGTCTTTCAGGAATGCGCGCACATCGTCGGGGAGTTGTAAACCGGCTTCGTCTTCGCTGAGCCACCAGTCGCCGTCCACGGCGTGCCGGCCTTGTTCGTCATGGAGCATATGCTCCATCGAGTCCACCCAGCCCGCATCGCGGACATCAGGCTGCAGCTTGAGGGGAGGGGATGAGACATACACAAGCCGGGCCACGTTTTTCATACGGTGAGCGGCAATGCCTACAACATCACACCCATAAGACCAGCCGGCAACAACGGTGGGGGCCGGGCTGGCAGCGATAGCTGCACGGACTTCCCCAGCATCCTCCAACAGTCCCGCATTGGGAGAACGGTGCGACGGAAGATCCGGCGCGACCACCTGCAGGTCGGGTTGTTCTTCGAGTGCGCGTTGGACCCACGCCCAGTCTTCGGGGACACCCCACATGCCGTGTACGAGAACAACGCCCCTCGGCATTGAGCCTTGCTTGTCATCCATGGCCTGAAGATAGTCCCGGGCGAGTCCCGGCCGAAGAGCACAAAGGCCCTACCGCCGCCACTGCTCCGAGTCGACGTGGGCCAAGCGTGGAACAGCGAAGTCTCGGCTGGCCTGATGCAGCGGCTAGGCATGCATGGACTCACCGAGTAACAGCCGAATTCAAGCTCGTGACTCCTCACGCGATGTGTTGGCAACCAACCGCGCGCCCAGATACGCGGCCAGCCGGGTTCCGCCTTTGTCCATGATTTTGTGGTGGTTCCAGGCGAAGAGCGGGCGGAGCAGTGGCGCCGTCAGGTTCATCCAACGACGGGTGGTGCGCACATGCCAGTAGTAGAGGGCGGTGGTTATATCCCCTTCCTGGGAGAGTTCCCATCGGCCTGTCCCTTCCAGCTGCCCGGTTGATCTGGACTCCAGGAGCCGGGGCGGGTCCTGGCGTACATTTTCAACGGTGAAGGACAGCGAGTACGGCAGTTTGCCTCTGATGGTGAACCGGTAGGCCCGCCCCGCCCCGTCAGGGTCGCCGGGCGCAACCTGGGCGACCCTGGAGATATATGGGAACCACTTGGTGTAGGTCCTGGGGTCGGAGACCGCGTCCCATACGGTCTCGATGGGAGCCTGCAGCTCCCAGCGCGTCAGGAACTTGTAATCGCTCATCAGCCGCTCCTTTGAGGCATCATTCCCGGGTGCGTTCCCTTAAGGTTCTCAGGACCAGAACTCTGATAGCTGGGCCGTGTCCTCCGCCATCTCCAGGACCTCGGTCACCTTTCCGCCGGAGATGGTGAAGACGATAACTGCCCGCTGATCCAGGGACTTACCATCGCGCTCCGCGTGGTTGGACTGCACTCCGATCGTGTACCTGCCCCCTGCGGCGACATCCTCCAGAGTGAGCTTGAGTGTCCCCTGGGAGCGAGAGAACAGCTCACCGAAGTACGCCAGGATTTCCCCGACGCCCTTCTTGTCTCCTGACAGGCCACCGGTTCCACCGGTATGCCAGACCGCGTCTTCGGTGAACAGCTCCCTGAGCGTGTCCATGTCGCCCGCGATGAATGCGTCATAGCCGCGCCGCACCAGTGCGACGTCTTCCTGTGCTCCCATTTCACACACCTCTGTCGTTGTTGTGGGAATTTGGCGTGGCAACTGTAGGCCCAGGGACCCGGCTTGTCGAGAGGCGAACGTCCCCGGATAGCACGGCAACCTTTTGATGCCCCGGGGGCGAAAGTCCGCACCAGGGGACCGAAGTTCGCCCGGGCTGGACCGGGCGGCGCTGCGCCCCGGACACGGGAAAGGCGCGCCCCGTTCGCTGAGCGCGCCCCTCGCTTTCCCATATCCCCAAACCGATCCCCACCGGCTACATCCATCATAAGTATGCTTAGCATTGTGCGCAAGCCTATTGCGCATTCGTCGGGTAACGGGCACCAATAAGTAGTTGCCACTCCCTAAGGCAAGCGGCTCATGCCCCTGACCACGGCGTCAATGAGCATCTCGTCCAGCGTGACCCATGCGGAGGCCCAGCCATGCCAGTAGGAAGTGCGGATCCACTCCTCCCGTACTGGTCCCTTGTTGCTGGGCAGCCGGCCCTCGAAGTGCAACCGGTACAGTTCGGCATCTGTGGCAACGGCGAGGCAGGTGTCGGGAAACAAGAGCCAGCCCAGGACGGAGGACCGGTACCTTCGGTGGCCGTTGTAGACCTCCAGCGGCAGCGGGTGGATGCCGCGCGCCTGGGCAGTCTGGACGAATTCGTTCAGGCGTCGCCTGAGCGCCTGCTGCTGTTCAGCTTCACCCGGCTCGTGCCGGGCTGCGCGGTGAAATTCGGCCCTCGGCCTGTCCGGGTCCTGGGGAAGTCCCATGCCCGCATAATTCCACAACGGTTCCCTCCTGTGTGCCGGCTAAGTCCCCCCAAATTCGGCTGCGGGCTGCGGAGGAGGAGGGAAAGTGCCCTGAGCTGGGTGCCGGTTACCGCCCGGGGTCCAGGAACCAGGACGGATCTAGGTCGGTTTCGGGCCGGCGTCGAAGCCTTTTGAAGAGCGCGATGAACGGGAGCAGTAACACTTGCAGCACGCCGCCGGCGATCAGCAGGGCGACGAGCAGGACAATGACCGGCAGGTAGAGGAGGACTACCCCGCCCATTGCGGCCACGTAGCCGGCGAAATACCCGAGGATCGTTCCTGTATCCATGATTGCTCCCATAAACTGGCGGGTTTAGTGACGGACTCTCCGGAGCCTCAGCCTGTGCCGCGGCGCCGGGCTCCTGGTGACGGAACGGACCGGACGCCATGGCCTGTGCGGGCGGTAGCTGGTGAGCTCCGGGGGCGGGGGAGCCGAAGCAACCGCTGAGGACCCTTTCCTGCGACGTCGCAAGGTCAGGAGAACAAGCAGGGTGAGGCCAATCCACGCAAAGGCAGCAACGAATATCAGCGCCACAGTCTGAGCGGTGCTCATGACCGGACTTTCCGGGAAAGCGAGGAGTGCTGCAGCGCCAGCTCTTGTACTGAACGGTCAGCGGTGAACATGGTGCCTGTCCTGGTTTCGGTGGCTACCCGTGGGCTGACTGCATAGCGCGGTAGATCAAGTGTCCGCCTATTGGGACCGGGCGGCAAGGGGATCGGGCCTACACAGTGGCCCCTTTAACCAGGGGTGGGCCGTCGGAGGCAGAATCCCGGGGAGGCCCCCGCCAGGAAGGCCATCATGAGTCCCACGCGCGCGGCGCGGCCGGCGTGTCTGATGGCAGCCGTGGACCGGGTTAGGCCAGCCAGCGCCACCAGCGTGGCTGCTCCGGTTCCGGCGTTGGTTCCGGTTCCGGCTCCTCGCCCAGGGCCAGTGCCGCTTCCACGATGTCGTCCGCGGTGAGAGTCATCACGGCCTCGCGGTCGAGCGCGTCGAGACTTTGTTCCTCGTCGCGCGACAGCCGCAGCGCCTGGCGGTTGAGCGCCTGCTCGAACAGTGTGCGGGCGAACCGGGCGTTGCCGGAGTCCTCGCCCGCGTGGAGCCCGGTAAAGATGCGGCGCAGCATCTGGTCCGCATCCGGCTCCAGCATGTACTCGTGCTGGGCCAGCATCTGGTGGAAGATCGTCTGGAGCGCGTCCACGGAGTAATCGGGGAACGTGATCTCGCGGGCGAACCGGGAACGCAGCCCGGGATTCGAGAGCAGGAAGGCCTCCATCAGCCGCGGGTACCCTGCCACGATCACCACCAGGCGGTGGCGGTGGTCCTCCATCCGTTTGAGCAGGACCTCGATCGCCTCCGGGCCGAAGTCCATCCGGCCGTCCTCCGGGGCCAGCGCGTAGGCCTCGTCGATAAACAGGACACCGTCCAGCGCGCGCCGGATCACCCGGTCCGTCTTGATGGCGGTCTGGCCCACGTACTGCCCCACCAGGCCCGAACGGTCCACCTCCACTAGATGGCCTTTCTGCAGCAGACCGACCGCGCGGTACATCTCGGCCAGGAGCCGCGCCACGGTGGTTTTGCCCGTGCCTGGATTTCCCAGGAACACCAGATGCTGTGATGTGGCCACCTCCGGCAGGCCGTGCGCCTTGCGGCGCGCCTGGACCTGGAGCAGTGCCACGAGGGCCCGAACCTGTTCCTTCACGGACTCCAGTCCCACCAGCGCGTCGAGCTCGGCCTGCAGCTCAGACAACGGCCGGGCCGGGCCGGGCCTTGCACCCATGAGATCGCCGACAATGTCGTCGACGCGCTCCGAGCCGGGCAGCTTGAGCTGATCGGCCAGGTGGCCGATGGTTTCGCGCAGGTCGTCGAGCGGGTTACGGCTGAGAGCCATGCATCCACTGTAATACTCGATTCCCGGCCGTGGTGGAGTTTGTACCACCAGCGTCGAGTCCCTCGTGGTCGTCGCACTCCGCCTGAAAGGGCAGCCTCGGCTGGCCAAAGCCACCGGCCCTGCTTTCGATACTGGCTACGGAACCAGGAACTTTCGACTCAGAGGTCTTCTCAGGAGGCACCCAGCGACGTCTGGGATTCCCTTTGATCGGAGCCCTGGATCTTCCCGCTCTTGACGTCAGCAGGTGGCCGTCGCCGGGCTTTGGCCAAGGCAACCAGCAAGGTCAGGATCGTGCCCATCCAGGCAAGCCCAGTGAGGAACACCAGGCCGATCGCCGCTAAGGGGTGCATGGCGAAAGTCTAGGACTGAAGCACTGGCGGACCCGGGTGAAACTCCGCACTGTTAGTTCGAAAATATAAGCTCCGTAACGCTAGTTGGTGTCCGGATGCGGAAAGGGTGCGCCCCGTTCGCTGAGCGCACCCTTTCGATTCCCCTCGCAGTCGCATCCCCATCCGACCGCGTCCATCATAAGCATGCTTAGTAATGATTGTGCAAGTACCTTGTGCATTGCCCGCTCCTAGAATGAATGGGTGGACCTTTCGGAGCTCGGCGCACCAATCGGGCCGATGATTCGCGTCCACGGCGGGTTCGCCAACCGGATGTACCGGCTCGACACCGACCAGGGGTCGTTTGCGGTGAAGGAGCTGAACCTTTTCGACCGCCGCTGGACCTATCGCCTTGACGACGTGTTCAGGTTTGAGCGTGCGGCTTTCGCTGCCGGCATTCCGATGCCGGAGCCGATCTTGGCCAGCCACTCCACGCTCGTTCACCGCTGGGTCGAAGGGGAGAAGTTGCCCGAAGCGCCGGTGCCGGCTGCGTACGCGTTTGAGATCGGCGAGGTCCTGGCACGCATCCACGCGCTCGACGTCGCGTGGCCCCGTAGGTCGGTCGAGGACCACCCGTCACGGGACTGGTCCGAGCTCGCCGCACGGGCGTCGGCGACCGGTCAGCCGTGGGCGGACGAGCTCGCTTCCCAGGTCGGGACGTTCCTCGCGATCGCCCACTTCGTCGACACCTGCGAACGCCCAGGCCCCGTCGTGCTTACCCACAGGGACATCCAACCGTGGAATCTGCTCTCCCGGGAGGGCCGGCCGGTGGTACTCGACTGGGAGCTCTCGGGGATGCTCGACCTATCCGGTGAGCTCGGTTCCACCGCGCTGGGCCTCGCGAAGGGACCTGGCTTCGATGACCTCAGGGCCCCCATCTTCCGCTCGGTTCTTGACGGCTATGCGGCGGGGGGCGGAGCGCTGCCGCCGCCAGGTCCAAGCTGGTTTGTGTTCATGATCGGCGGCTGGCTGGGGCACCTGAGGTGGAACATCCTTCGGTGCCTTGCCGGTGTCGAGGCGGGCACCGGTCCTTCCCTCGCGCTGTCACACGAGTCCGTGCGCAACGGGTTGAGCGGCCTCCCCGATCTGTTCGGCCGACTTCCGGAGCTGGAGATGTTGCTCGTGTGACGCAGGCGACCGGGCGCTAGCCTCCGGTCACCCGCACTCCGCCCACCGCTCCTGTCCAAGGGGTGTCTGCAGAGGCGGGCAGGGACAGGTGCGCGGAAACATAGCCCTGCTGAAGTGTGATGACCTCAGATGCGGATCCCGGGCAGTCCACCGTGAGCTCGACGGGCCAGAGCGTGACTTTGGGATTCTCCTGCCGGATGAAGACCTTGGCATTGGCAGCACCGACACAGGCAGCAGTGACCGTGTATGGTCCCGCCTGGGACACCTGTTCCGTAGTGCCGAAGCCCCGGGCGGGACCATCCAGAGGGCCCTGCTCGAAGAGGAGGGTCGGCCCCGGCACGGCCTTAAGCAGGGCCTCGAGGTCCTGGTAGTTTCGCACCCCGCGGTCAAGGACTTGAGGGTCAGGAGGTTGCCCTGCGGATTCGGTCATTGGTTGACGTTCAGCTGTGGCCGTGTCGTCGGCCTCCGCTGCCGGTGTATGCACCGGGTCCGGGTAGTCGTAGGAACAGCCGCCTGTTCCCATCAGCGGAACCAGCAGGCACAGGGACAGGGTGACCCCGGGCCGGATGCCTTTTGTTCCCACGCTTCCATGGTCGCCATGCCCTCCCTCTGAAGCAACCATCCGCTCAGGACACGCCCCCTTTTGTGCGCAGCCTCGTCGGGGCCCGGGAGGACGATGGAGGCATGACGGCTCCTACTGTAGAGGCGGCGATCCACGAATTACTGGAGCTCGCCTGGAATGTTGTCTACGACCTGCTCGAGGAGCGGGGGCTGCTCGGCGAGGGATTGTTCGTTGAGGAGTACACCGGCATCCATTCCTGGCTGGACGGCCCTGCCAGGTACACCATCATCCACTCCCATGCGGTAGCGGTGCTCTTTGTGGACACCCGGCCAGTGGATGCCATCGCCTTCCACCACGATCTCCTCGGAGCCGACGACCCCGCCGGCTACTTCACGCTTCCCGGCTGAACACAGCCCGCCGGAACGGGCGGCCCGCGCCGTGCCCCATGCCCCGGATGGAACCAAAGGGAGGGGCCGGCGGCGGTTTGGGGGGCTGCATCCTCGGTCTCCCGGATGCGGTGCCGCCGGCCCTGTCCTTTTTGTAAGGCCCCGCCCCAGCGGCAGGATCTTGCCTCTAAGGTAGGCCCCGTTCCCAAACACCAGCCCACATTCGCCGCAGCTTTGGATCAAGACTTGCCATGGATTCCGGTCCCGCCGGGCCTACTCCGCCAGCGAGTAGGAGGAACCCGAGGCCGTACGCTGCAGCAGGCCAAAGTCCACCAGGTAGCGGCGAAGCAGCACCACGTCGTCGGTAAAACTGAGGAGCCGTTCGTTGACCTGCCGCTCGGTCAGCTGTTCCCCGGGCAACATCACCTCGCCCGCGATCCTGGCCAGGAGCGCCCGCCGCTCCCCGGCGTTGGCCGGGTACCGTTCAATCCGCCCCAGCCGCAGGAACCTGTCCAGCCCCGTCCGCGGCTGCCGCCGGGGCTGCTGGGTGAGCAGGTCACGGAAGACCGCGTCCGCCGCCACCAGCCCGTCGTGTTCATCCTCTTCCACAAGACCGGACTCGAGCAGGGCAGCAACCGCCCTGTTCCGCCGCTGTTCCTTGACCCCGGCCAGGACGTCGGCCGGGGCGGTTCCCAGCACTATCTGCGCGTAGGCAGTCCTCGCATCGGCGTTGCCAAGCGTTGCCACCACCCGGCGCCAGTGCGGGCCGCCCATTCTCCTGCCTCCGGCCATGCCCTCTCCCTCCCTTGCCGCTGTCCCGGCGCCTGGCACCGGGATATGCGGGGAGATCGTAGCCCTGATGGGCAGGTTCGGGAAGTGCAGGGTTTAGAGTCCGACGACGTCGAAGGCCACGAGGTGCGCGCCCTCGCCCTCGGCGAAGATCGCCAGCGCCGTGGCTTCCTCGGACGGGAAGACCAGGTCCGTGATGGTTGCCAGCCCATCCTGGGCGAACACCTCAAGGGAGCATCGGTCCACATAGACCCGCAGCCGGAGGCGGCCGTCCTGGAGGGGCACCGCCACGGTTTCCACCGAAGGGAAGGCTTCATGGAAATCCACATGTCCCGAATCCGTCCGGTCCAGGCGCAGCGTTTCCCGGGCCACGTCATAGCTGATCAGCGTCCGTTCGGTGCCGGACATCCGCACCAGGAGCCCAACCTTGTCCGCGGTGCCCGGCTGGAACTCCACGTCGATGCGCGCGGTCTCCGCTGTTCCCGGGACCGGCAGGACCCCGGCCGCCAGCGCCTGCGGGCCGAGCCGCACGGATGGGGACCCAGTCCCGGTAAACGGGTCCACAGCGTGCTGCCGAAGGACCGGCCTGCCGTCCACGCGGGTGAGCGAGACTTCCCTCGGCAGCGACATGGCGCTCCGCCAGTCTCCGGTGGGTGTGGAAGCGGCGTAGTCCCAGTTGTTCATCCACCCGATCATGATGCGGCGTCCATCCGGCACGTTGCTGAACGAGACTGCTGCGTAGTAGTCCCGCCCCCAGTCCAGCCAGCCGTACTCGCGCATGCGCGAGCCGTCCCCCTGGAGCCCATCGGTGACGGTCGATCCGGACCGGAACGCCACGCCGTCGAACTCTCCAATGAAGTACTGTCCTGCCGAGCCGCCGGCGATGCCTCCCGGATTGATGTTCACCACCAGGACCCACCGCGTGTCCGCCGGGTCGCCGTCAACGGGCAGCTCGAAGAGGTCCGGGCACTCCCACACCCCGCCGGTGGCGTTGGCGGGCCCGAAAGTGCTCAGGTACTCCCAGGCCTTGAGGTCCGCGGACTTGTACAGGACCACCTGCCGTTGGACCGCCTCGACGGCGACCATCACCCAGTAGCTGCCTGCGCCGCCGTCATACCAGAAAACCTTGGGGTCCCGGAACTCCGCCGACGCCCGGTCCAGGACGGGATTGCCATGGTACTTGGTCCAGGTCGTGCCCTCGTCCACGCTGTAGGCGAGGGACTGCGCCTGGCGGCCTGTCAGCGGTGATGCGTCACTGTAGGCGCTGGTGTAGATGGCCACGAGCGGTGGCGTGTCCGCCGTGCCCAGGCCGCTGGTGTTGTGCCTGTCGAACACCGCCGAGCCGGAGAAGATGGCTTCCTGGTGGTCGCAGGGGATGGCCACCGGCTGCTCATCCCAGTGCAGCAGGTCCTGCGAGGTGGCGTGGCCCCAGGACATGTTGCCCCACTCGGCGCCGAAGGGGTTGTGCTGGTAGAAGAGGTGGTAGGTGCCGTTGAGGTGGACGAGCCCGTTGGGATCGTTGAGCCAGTTGCGCCGGGCAGAGTAGTGCCACCGGGGCCGGAAACGGTCCGTGCCCGCAACTGCCGCGGTCTCGGCAGGCGCCGTAAGTGAAGCCATGGATCAGCCCTTCACGCCGCTGGAGGCGATGCTGTTGACGAATGAACGCTGGAACGCAATGAAGAGCACCACCACCGGAACCGTGATGAGGGACGCGTAGGCCATCACCTCGCCCCAGGAAACGTTCAGCTGGAAGAAGTACTGGATGCCGATCATGACGGGCCGGAGCTCCTCGGACTGGACCACCATGAGCGGCCACAGGTAGGAGTTCCACGCAGGCAGGAAGGTCAGGATGGCCACCGTGGCGGTTGCCGGACCCGCCAGCGGCATGACCACCTGGCGGTAGATCTTGAACCAGCCGGCCCCGTCGATCCGCGCGGCCTCGTCCAGTTCCTTCGGGATGGATTCGAAGTACTGGTGGAACAGGTAGATGGAGAAGGCGTTGGCGATGAACGGGATGATCTGGACCTGGTAGGTGTCCAGCCAGCCCTTGGAGAACTCGATGCTGAAGCCGCTCAGTTCGAAGTAGGGGAGCTGGTTGACCCACCACACCAAGGGCAGGGCCAGGGTCTGGAACGGCACGATCAGGGTGGCCAGGATCGCGGTGAACACGATCCGCTTGCCGCGGACCTCCATGCGGGAGAGCGCGAATGCGCACAGGCTGTTGATGAAGATGCCCAGCACCACCGTCACGGCGGAAACCCCGATGGAGTTGATCAGGAACCGGGCGGCGGGGACGCGGTCGAAGACGGCGGCGTAGTTGTCCAGTGAGATGTTCCCGATTGGCAGGAAGGCCGCCACGGAGGACATGTCACCGAAAATCTGCTGGTCCGGCTTGAGGGAGGACACCAGCATGAACACGATGGGGAAGACTGCGACGGCGGCGAACAGGATGCGCACAGCCATGGTTCCGAAGCTCCCCAGCTTCGCGGGTGTGAGGGTCGGCAACATGTCAGTCCTTCTCTCGGGTCAGGTAGCGCTGCACTGCGGAAATCAGCAGCACCAGGACGAAGAATACGAGCGAGATAGCCGAGGCGTAGGAGGTTTCCTGTTGCTTGAATCCGGACCGGACTGCCTCGTAGATGATGGTGGTGGTGGAATCCAGTGGGCCGCCCTGGGTCATGACGCTGACCTGGTCAAAGAGTCCCAGCGCCTGGATGGTGATGGTGACCAGGACCAGGCTGCGGGTGTGCTTCAGGCCCGGCCAGGTCACATAGCGGAACTGGTGCCAGCGGCTGGCGCCGTCCAGCTGCGCTGCTTCGTACAGTTCACCGGAAATGCTCTGAAGTCCGGCCAGCCATATGATCATGTGGAACCCCGCTGCCTGCCAGATGGACAGGGCGATGATGGCGGGCATGGCAGTGGCGGGGTCGTTGAGCCAGTCGGCACCCTGGATGAGCCCGAAGCTGAACGTGGAGAGCAGCTCGTTGATCAGGCCTTCACGGCGGTACATGAACATCCAGAGCAGTGACACCACCACCATTGAAGTGACCACAGGCAGGAAGTAGATGGTTCGGAAGAAGTTCACGCCGCGGAACTTCTTGTTGATGAGCAGTGCCAAGGCCAGGGCCAGGGCTGACTGCACCGGCACCACGACCACCGCAAAGTACGTCACGTTCAGCAGGGCACGCCAGAACGTGGGATCGGTGAAGAGCCGGACAAAGTTGTCTGCCCCTACAAACTCCACAGGCCGGGGGGAGATCAGGCGGGCGTTGGTGAAGGCCAGGCCGAAGCCCAGGATCGCCGGCAGGAACACGAACAACAGCAGCAGAACGGCGGCTGGGGCGATCATCCCCCAGCCGCTGAGCTGTTCGCGGAGGAAGCCGGGGCGGGGGCGGCGGTTCCAGGGGGCAGCGTTGTTGTGCTTTGCTGCAGCCGGATCGGCCTCTGCTGGACGGGTGGGAAGCGGGCTGAGGGTCATGGGAGTCTCCTTGACAGGACCTGGGGTTCGACGACGGCGGCACGTTCCGCCGTCGTCGAACCCCTGGATCTCTGGCTATTTCTGGTAGCCGCCGTTGGACTTGATGTTGGCGTCGATCGCTTTGGCTGCCTTGTCCAGTGCACCCTTCGCGTCCGCTCCTGCAAGGATGTCCTGGGTTGCCTTGCCGAATTCGGTGGCGATGAAGGGGTATGCGGGGGTCTCCGGGCGCATTACGGCGTAGTTGCGGGAGAATTCCATGAACACCCGGTTTGGGCCACCTTCGGCGAACGCGGGAATCAGGGCGGCAGCTTCATTTGTGGCGGGGATGCCTCCCGTTGCCTTGATGACGGAAGCCACGTTTTCCGGCTTGAGGGAATAGGACAGGTAGTCCATCGCGGCATCGGTATTGCTGCAGCCACTGGTGACGCCCCACTGCCAGGAGGCGCCGCCGATCTTGGGACCGTTGCCCAGGTCCACGCTGGGCATGACCGCCAGATCATCTCCCAGGGCCTCCCGGGTCTTGTCCCCTGCCCAGGAACCGGTGTAGAGGATGCCGCTCTTGTTGTTCAGGAAGTCCTGGGTGGAATCTTTCCCGCTCTTTGTTGCCATGAAGCCCTGATCCGCCAACCCGCGGAACCACTTGGCCCATTCGACAGCCTTGTCACCATTCAGGGCTCCGTCGGCCGACTGATAATCCTTGCGGTTGATCAGGTCCCCGCCGAAGGACTGCAGGAATGGCGAGTACGCATAGGGCAGCCACTCGCCCGTTCCGGCAGTACCCATGTCCAATGGGTAATCCCATTTACCCAGCGCCTTGAGTTTGGTCAGTGCATCCTGGAACTCGTCCTTCGTCCATGGCTTTTCAATGGTGGCGACGCGGACGCCCGCCGCAGCGAGATCGGATTTGCGGGCAAACATGGACAAAGCGACGTCGCCGTACCCAACCGCGTAGGTCTCGCCCTGCCATTTGGCAACCGTGCTGGGGAGGTTCTTGGAAAGGTCCGCGGTCAGTTGGAGCGGCTTCAGGTAGCCGGCCCAGGCCCAGTTGGGGACGTTGGGACCGTCAATGTCCACAATGCAAGGGAGGTTTCCGGCCGATGCGGCCCCAACGACGGAATCGTTGTAGGACTCCTGCGGGAAAGCCTGCACCTTGATCTGTGCCTTCGCACCGCTGCTTTTGTTATAAGAGTCCACGATCGACTGGGTCGCGGCCAGTTCCGCCGGGTTTCCGGCGGCGTGCGTCCACATGGTGATCTCTTTGGGGCCTTCGGTTGTGGACGAGGAACTGCCCTTGCCGCAGCCGGCAAGGCTGGCGGTGAGGGCGGCGGCAGCTATGCTGGTCGCCAGGATCTTCGTGAACTTCTTGTTCATGGGTCAGTCTTTCTGCTTGGACAGCGGGGATTGATGGAGGGTCCTGCAGGGAACGCGGCCGCTGCAACGGCTGCGTTCCCGTTTTTTTTGGGGGGGTGTTACTGAGCGTCAGCTCCGCTTCGACGGCTCCGGCCCGGTCATTGGGTGGCTTACTCCAGGGGTGGAGCCACAGATCCCCGCTCCACGAGTGGGCAAGCGATCTTTTCCTGAATACGGAGGGCACCCGGGTCCTCAAGTTCATTGAGGAGTTTGAGGACCGCCCACCGGCCCATTTCGTAGTGCGGGAGTGCCACGGTGGACAGCCCTGGCCAGAGGGCATCCGCGATGAGTTCGAGGTTGTCCACCCCCACAATTGAGACTTCGTGCGGTACTTTGAGGCCCAGGTGGCCGGCCGCCTGGTAGGCGCCCATGGCCATCTGGTCACTGAAGCAGAACAGCGCGGTGGGCCGTTGCTTGCGGGACAAGAGCTGCAGTGCGGCCTCCCGCCCGCCTGCCGTGCTCGGATGCGCGGCCACGAGGCTCACTTCCGGCAGTTCCAGCCCGGAGCGGACCAGGCCTTCGCGGAACCCTGCAAGGCGCTCGTGGGCAGCGGGAATATCGTCCTCGTTATTGATCATGGCGATTCTGCGGTGGCCTGCCGTTACCAGGAGTTCTGCGGCAGACTGGCCGGCGCCAAATTCGTCCGGCACCACCGAGGACAACCGGGGATCGTCCGTAGCGGCATCCAACACGACGGTGGGCAGACCGTTGAGCTCCCCGGGTACGGATACCAGCTGGTGGAACATCCGGGCGTAGATGACGCCATCCACCTGGTGTTGCTGCAGGGCCCGGATTTCCTGGCGTTCGAGTTCGTTGTCCAGGCCGGAGTTGACCACCATCAGCAGGTGTCCGTGCTCGGAGGTTGCATCCTGTGCACCCTGGATCATGGCGCCCGCAAAAGGGGTGGTGGTGATCTCATCGCTGACCAGCCCGAGGATTTGGGAGCGCTGGTTGCGCAGTCCGCTGGCCAGCCTGTTGGGGGCGTAGCCGAGTTTTCCGGCTACCGCTTTGATGTGCTCAACGGTGCGCGCGTTGACCCGTGAACTGTGGGTTTCGCTGAGGGCATGCGACACCGTGGTTACGGAGACGCCGGCCGCTTTCGCTACATCCCGGATGTTCACCTTGGTCGCCATCGACTGCATTCCTTTGCAAAACGTTTTGTATGTTGTGTGCATCACTATATGCAAAACGTTTTGCAGGTGTCAAGGGTGGGGACTATGCCCTCTTTGAGGCGGGAGGAGGCGGCCGGTCATGCCGGATGATCCGAAAGACCTGCCCAACGTCAAGGACCTCGCCGAAACGGTGCCTGCCTGACGCAGGCGCCGGTAGGCTGCCCGCTATGGATACCGCCACGCCGATCACCGTCGTCATACCGACGCACAACGATGCCAGCCAGCTGAAGACATGCCTGGCCCTGCTGGCCGCGCAGACCAGGCCTGCTGACGAAATCATCGTGGTGGACAACTCCATCACCGACGACACTGCTGCAATCTGCGCAGACGCGGGCGTCCGCCGCATGCCGGTGGACCTGCCGGGCATCCCGGCCACGGCGGCTGCCGGGTTTGATGCAGCAACCGGGGCAATCATCGCCCGGCTGGACACCGATTCCCGGCCGCCGGCCGACTGGCTGGAGCGAATCGAGCGGACCCTTGCTGCGGCCCCGCCCCTCACCGCCCTGACCGGGCCGGGGGTCTTTCGCGGCGGGAACCCCCTGGCCCGGCTGGCCGGCCGGTGCCTGCTGCAGGGCGGTTACTTCGGCCTGATTGGTTTCCTGCTGGGGCATCCTCCCGTCTATGGATCTAATTTCGCGCTCCGCCGGGAAGTGTGGGCCGGGATAAGGACAGTTGTGGTTCGGGACAACGCGCTGGTCCACGACGACCTGGATATTTCCTACCGGCTCCGGCCTGGCATGGACGTGATTTACGATCCCGCGCTGAAGGTGGGCGTATCCGCGCGTCCCTTCACCAGCTGGGCTGCTTTCCGGCGCCGGCTGGTGCTGTCGGTCGTCACGTTCCGCGTCGAATTCCAGTACCAATCACCCCTGCGCCGGCGGCGCGAACGTTCCCGCAGCCGGCAGCCGCGTCGGCAGGCAGTTACCCCTCCTCAGCCTTGGCGCAGAGGGCCAGGAGGTCGCGGCTGAACTGGTGCGGGGAGGTTTCGCAGGGGCTGTGGCCACCCCTGTAGACCCCGATCCGGGCCCGGATGGCCTGGGCGAACAGGCGGTGCAGCTGAAGCGGCCACAGGTCGTGCTCGCCCACCGCTACAAACTTTGGCAGGGGCGCCTCCGCCAGCTGCTGCCGGAAATCCGGAACATTCTGCATCAGCGTGTAGATGTCCCGCACCGATTCCCGCCGCGTGAACCGGAACCGGTGGTCCACAAACCGTTGCCGCCCGGGCGGCACGTGGGCCACCCTGCCGCTCCGGATCCCCCAGATCAGCAGGGCGGCCCCGGCCCTGCCGTTCACCCATGTGCTGAACCGGCCAATGCGGCTGACCCCCCTGAAGCTCTGACCCGTCTCCGGCGGGCAGCTGAGCAGGGTAAGGGACCTGAAGAGGTCGGGCCGTTCCACATAAGCCAGCTGGGCAATGATGCCTGCGAAGGAATAGCCCACCACGTGGACAGGGGCGGTGGTGGATTCCAGGACTGCCAGGAAGTCGTCCACGAAGAGCCGGTAGTCGTAGTGCTTTCGGGGCGGCACCAGGTTCTCCGGGCCCGCTGCCGCTGATTGGTACTGGCCTGCCAGGTCGTAGCTCAGCACAAAGTAGCCCGCATCGGCAAGGTCGGGCATCATGAGTGAAAAATCCTCTTTGGAACCTGTGGCACCGGGGACGAGGACGACGCCGGGATCGGCGGGGTTGCCCAGCGTCATGGCGGCGAGCTTGCCACTGGGAACGTCGATGGTGTGGTGGGCCGCGCCTGCCGGCGGCAGGAACCAGTCGACGTCGCCCAACTGGGCGTCCAGCAATGCGGCGGCATCGACGAGGGCGGAACCGAACTCCTCGGGATTTACCCCGTATTCCCTCTGGTCCGGATCCGCCATGGTCCCAACATAGTCCAGGCTCGTGGCCTTCGTCAGAACGGGCACCCGGAGCGGCCTGTATCAGGCCACGTTCCGGACAAAAGCGTGCAGGCGCCGGTACACTTCCTGGGATTCCGGATAGCGGTAATCCTGTTGCCAGGTGTGCTCGGTGTTGGCGCTGTCCCAGGGGTAGATCAGGGCATCCACGGGGACGCCGTGCTGCCGAAGCCGTTCGATGAAATTCATGTTCGCGTGGTAGAAGTAATCCCGTTCCGAGGTGGTGACGAACACCGGGGGATGGCTCGCATCCAGCCATTCGATGGGGGACAGGAACCCTGCCGCCGCCTTTAGGCCAGCACCTGTCCTGCGGGCCGAGGGCCCCCTGCTGCTGCGTGCCGGGGACAGGTCTGTTGCCGCCGGACCGGTTGCCGCAGCCGCGGCGGGCACGAGCATGCGGACGAAGTTGAGGCTGAGGACAAACCCGGCCTGGAAGAACACCGAGAAATCAACCGCACTGCAGTGTTGCACCAGCCCTTTCAGGTACACCGCGGGAACGGCCGGCTGAAGTGCGTAGTGCGCCGCCAAATCCGGGCGCAGGGTGGCAGCCGTCAGCAGGGCGGCGATCTGGCCGCCGGCCGAGTCCCCTCCCAGTACCAGGCGGCCAGGATCCCCGCCATATTCCCCGATGTTGGCGGCAACCCAGGCCAGTGCGGCGTTGGCATCGCCAAGCACGTGTCCCATGTGGAACCTGGGCGCGTGCCGGTAATTGACATTGACCACCACCATCCCGCCCAGCACCTGGTTGGCGCAGTACTTGGTGAGTGCTGCCTTGTCCCCGGACGTCCAACCGCCGCCGTGGAAGTAGACGTAGACCGGAAGCGGCCCGCCAACCATGGCCGACCCGCCGTCCGATAGGGCTGGCGCGTCCAGTGGTGCAAGCACGTCGAGGCGGTGGGAGCGGAGGCCGTCGCCCACATAGTCGATGTCATGCATGTAGGACACGGTGGTGATGGGGTCTGCATTGAAGCGCGCCTGTTCGCTGGCGCTGACCGAGCGCATCACGAGCCGCCACGTCCACACAGGGACGCGGCGCATTACACCTCGGGCTCTCCGTGCAAAGGGCAACGCCCCGGCGGAACGTGCGGCCAACGACATCCCTGCAATTTTACCGCCGGCGCCTGGATCCTATGCCGGGCCGCCAAGGATCCGCCGCGCATCTTCCTGCGCCCTGAGGTCCGCATCGCTGACCACCCTGCCCATGATATGGCCGGCGCCCGACATCATGTCACGGAGTTCGGGAATGGTCCGCGGCGGGTTGGTGCCGTGCGCCACGGCGTGGCAGTTCCGGCAGAGCGGTACGAGGTCGGCTATCGGGTCAAGCTGGTAACCGCTGTCAAGCATGGCCGGTGGGACGACGTGATGTATGGCGATGGCATCCGCGGCCAGCTCGCCGTAGGCGGATTCGAACGAAAAACCGCACGCGGCGCAGGATGTGCCGTGGAAGGCCAGGCAGGCCCGCCGGGCATCGCCGTCCCGTTCCCACCGGTTCACCAGGACAGCACTGGTGGCCTCCGGCGGCAACGTACCGGCTGCCACCTCGGCGGGATCCACTGCTGCCGGCCCGTAGTCCCGCCACAGACTGCGCAGGACGGGTTCGTACGACGGCGGCACGGTCACCAGGGGCGGCCCGCCCGCCCCGGCCCAACAGCCGTCCGGGATGGCCGCGCCAAGTGTGCCGGGACGTATTTGCTCACCGAGCGGGAGCACGGCGTCGAATACCACTGCCACGAACCAATCAGTGGCACCCGGGACGCTCCCTGCGGCAGCCTGGTAGGGTGCGGACGAAATCCAGCCGTGGCCAATGAGTCCGCTGCCTGCATCGTTGGTGCCCTGCAGCAGGAGCCAGGCCTCGGTTCCGGGCTGGAGGTCAGGGCAGAACCCGAGGCGCCAGCGGTCCAGGAACCTCCCGGAGTCCGCCAACCGGCCTACGAGGCCCGGGTAGTTCCGACGGAGCAGCCTGTCGGCGGAGCAGCGGAGAATTACTGCAGCCATTGCCCACCGGATCCTGCCACGCGTCGTCGACTCCCGTGCCAACGCAAGGGGCTAGATCGGTTCCTTGGCCAGGGCCTTGGTCCTGGCAGGTGTCTCGCGCCCCAACCGTTCATCCAGCGTGACGCGGAGCCTGGCCGCGGCGACCTGGACACGGTGCTCGGCAGGGGTGGTCTTCTTCCCGGCAGGTTTGGCTGCGGCGTTACGGGGAGCATGGACATAACCGTGGTCGGGCGACGTTGCGCTCATGGTCCAACCTCCTTGGTACTGTCGTTCTCCGTCGTTCCATTCTCGCCCAACTTCCCGCCGTCGTCCACGAACGCACTCTCCTGTCCGGGGTCCATTTCGGTTTCAGCATCGTCGCCGTTCTCGTCGCCGCCGACGCTCTTCCATGCGATGTCGAACAGCTCGAGCTCCTCCGTTCGGGCCAGTTCGCTCCGCGCCAGCACCTCCAAGGTGGCCAGCCCCAGCGCCTTTGTCCCTTCATCCGGATCCAGCGCCCGGTCCAACGCCCACTGGGTCCGGCGCCACCACTCCGACCGGCTGTCCGCCTCAGTCTTTTGCTGCAGGGCGTTGGCGTCCGCTTCGCGTTTCTGGTCCAGCGCGGTCTTGTCGGCTGCCGTGCGTTGCTTGAGCGTGCGCCAGTTGATGTAGAAGGCCAGCAACGCGGCGATGAGAACGGCCAGCGGCCCCAGCCCGGCAAGGATGACCCACCAGTCCGCCGGCCCCGAATGGACGACGACGTCCAGCGGGCCGGGGGAGGGAACAGGGGTCACGGTCCCAGCTTAGGCGGAGGTCCCCCCGACCCTGCGGAGGACACCCGTGGGAAAGCGCGCTCTGGTCACGTGCCATGCCGCGAGACGAGGACCGGTCCAGGGGCATGGTGCAGGACCGCGTGGGCGGTTGAACCGATGGTCTCCCGGAGGATCCCGCTGCCCTGGGAACCCACCACCACAATCCTGGCGTCGCCGGCAGCCCCGATGATGCCATGCGGGACGGAATGGTCCCGGACCAGCGTGCCCTGGACGTGAACGGACGGAGCCAGGGCAGCTGCGTGGGCCCGGGCGGCATTGAGGACCTGCTCCGGATCAGGGCCGGGTTCGCGTGCACGGCGGAGGTAACCGGGCGGTTCGTGATGGACGTGAACCACCCTCAGGGGCACCTGCCAGGCAGCGGCGAAGTCACAGGCATCCGCCAATGGCGAGGGGGAACCTGCGGCGTCGACGGCGGCGACGACCGGTCCCTCCGGGTGCAGGTCCGGCCGGATCACGGCGACGGGGCACGCGGCAGCCGCCGCCAGTTCCAGGCTCACGGAGCCCACCAGAAGGCCGAGGAAGCCGCCCATGCCGCGGCTTCCCACCACCAGCAGGTGTTCGCCGGTGGAAATATCCACCAGAAGTTGCGCGGGCAGTCCGTGTACCAGGCTGCTCCTGATCTCAACCCCCTGCACTTCCGCGGCCGCCAGGGCCACCCCTTCGTCGAGGACGGCCTGGGCGGACTGCTCCAACCCGCTGCCTGAGACGCCCGGAACCGGACCAAGGTGCCTTGTCAGCAGCGGCCACAGGGAACAATGCACTACATGCAGGGGGCGCTTTGCAGCCCCTGCATGCCGCGCCGCCCAGCGGACGGCTGCCGCGGCCTCAGCCGAGCCGTCGTAGCCGGCAACGATACAACTACGATCCTGCGTCAACCTGCCGCGCTCCTGCCTGGAAGGGCTGTCAGCAGCGGGACCTTAGCCCCTTTGGCGGGCCCGCCTCATGGTTCCATCCTGATTCTAGGCAACGGGAGGGGACATGGTCAGCGTGGTGGGACGGATTGCAGTGGTGCTGCTTGCCTTGGCTGCCTGCCTGGTGGGCAGCGGAGGTGCCGCCAGCGCTGTGGCTCCTTCAGCCGTGGTGGTGGAGGACACGGCAGGTGTGCTTGACCAGAAAACGCTGCTCCCCGCCGTCGAAGGCATCCAGTTCTACGAGCCCACCCGGGTGGCGATCTACACGTACAACGGAAAGGCCGAGGACAACCTCAATGAGGAGGTCCTCCGGTTCGCCCGGACCCGGCACCCCGAGTGGATCAGCGCGGATGGACAGAAATGGGCTGACGGGTTGTTCATTTTCGCGCTCGACCCGGTGGGACGCCATGTGGGCACGTATATGGGCGAGGACCGGAAAGTCTCCCTGGAGCAGCGCAGCGACATCCAGGACGCCTCGAAGGAACTGTTCCGTGACGCACAGTGGACGGACGGCACGGTGGCCGGGATCCGCCGTGCCGCGGAACTCATCAACCAGCCCTGGTACCGCTCAACCGCGTTCCTGGTAACAGCATGGGTGACCGGGGGTTTTGCGGCGTTGGGGGCAGCGGCATGGCTGATCGTGCGGGGCGTGACCAGGGCAGCATGCCGCAGGCAGATTGAACGCGGGAACCGGAGTTACTCCAACGTCAGCATGGACCTGGACGTCACAGAGCTGAACGCATCCACCATTCCCGGTTCATCGCGGTACGGCAGCCAGGTACTGGAGAAGCACCGCACGTTCCTGGGCCGGTATGCCGCTGCCACCGAGCTGTCCAACCGGGTTCACGCGCTGGGGAGACGGTCCCTGAGCAGCAGGAAAAGCCTCAAGCTTGCGCGGCAGTTCGCAGACGCCGCTGCCGAGCTGGATGCCCTGGATGACGTTATCGCCGACAGCAATGCCCTTCTGAATCGGGCCGGCACCTGGCCCACCGCCTGGGACCGGCAGCTCGCGCCGTTCCGCAGGGACCTGGCAGGGCTGGAGCAGCTTCTTGCCAAGCGCCACGGCCAGGGGGATTCGGCCACGGCCAGCGCCCTGCGGTCCTTCCGTGACGAAAGCCTCCGGGAGGTTGAACGGTGGACGGCGGAACTTGCGGACGGGCGGATCAGCCCGGAGACAGCGCTCGACAGGCTTTACGAAGCGCGCTCGCGGCTTTCGGAGCTGCTGGAAAACCATGCCGAGACGGTGATCCAGGGCTTCGCCAGGAACGAGCGCGAAGCCGCCATGATGCGTGAGCAGATGGAGACGGCCCACGGCGGCCTGGACCGCCACAGGCAGCGAACCTACGAGCCGAGCATCCTTGGCACGGTGTACCCGTCCTACACGTTCTTCTCCGTGGCCACCTTCAACTCCGGCTTCAATACCGGGGTCAGCAGCGTCAACTCCGCCAGGGGAGGCGGCAGCACCACAGGGTACGGCGCCAGTGGCGGAAGCTTCTCGGGTTCCGGAAGTTCCTCGAGCTTCTAGCACCAGAGCAGGCTTTGGCCCCGGGAGGCGGGGCCAAAGCCGGGTGCCTGCTCAGGCGGCGCCCAGGGAGCCCAACGCGCGTACCCCACGCCGGGCAGCGTGGCGGGCCTGGTGTTGGGAAGCGCGGACAATTCCCGGCGCCGGCAGCTGGACGTCCCGGATCAGGCCGGTCCCGGCACATTCCCGGACCTCTTCTATGGCAGCGGCAGCCGCCCGTTTGTCGGTGAACTGGCCGGAAACCGCCAGCACGTGCCCATCCGGCATCACCATCCGGAACCGGATCCGGGAATCTTCATCAACAAACAGTTCGAACGTACCTGCCATATGCCTTGTTCTCCTCAAGCGTCCTGCCGCCGTGTACGGCGTCGTCATTGACGCCGCGGCGGGCTGGCCAAGTTCCGGCCCAGCAAACCCGGGGACGCACACTCCCAGCCACGGTGCATCTTCCGGCCCAACAACCCTCCCAGAGGACCATCCCGGGTTTTAGGGACCAAAGTCCCTGATCCACGTCGCGAAAGATGCTAGCGGGCCACGCGCGACAGGTCGGCAACGTAGTTCTGCTTGTTGGCGGCAATGAACTCCAGGGTCCCGGATCCGCAGCCTCCGGCAGGCCGGGACAAAGGGCCCTGTCGCATCCACCCCTGCCCCTGGAAGACTGCGGGGCTGGGAACGTACCGATTTTCCCGGAGGAAGCCTGGGCTCCAGGGATGCAGGCCAGCCTTCACCAGCTGTGCGAGGACATTACGCGGGATGGCTGGTCCGAAACAGGCCGGGGCCTGCATCCCTGGGATCTTGCGTTCAGCCGGTGGAAGGCCTGGTAAACCAGACCACCACGTCGTCGAGTGGTCCCTGCCAGGTGACGGGACCCTAGGCGACCGGCCAGACCACGCGAGTCTGCCACGTAGCGGGATCCGGCTGCTTCAGCGGGTCGGAGAGGTAGTACTCCCACATGTCGTTACCAGGAGTGGCGCCTTCGGCCTGCATGTGTTCCCTGATGGCGTCGTACGTGGTCCCGAGCTGGTCGTAAGGCCCGGTGTGGATGGCTTCAAAGGCGTCGGTGGCAGGAAGCACCCCGCTGGCCACCTCGCCGGTTCCATGAAAGTTTCCCTGGATGGGAAAACCTGCTTCCACATCCACTGACGCTCCCGGCATGCCATGGTAAAGCGCGAACGGCGGTCCGGCTGGCCTGGCGCCCTGCGTCTGGACGGCGGCCATGACGGCGCCGAAGGCCCGGTCGAAGAAGCCTGTCAGTGAGTCCATGGGAACGCGTTCGCGGACCACGGCCACGGTCTGTTCAGTGATGTGCACCCTGTGCGGCTGCTGGCCATTGTCATTCATGCCACCAGCCTTGCCGTTCCGCTGGCGGGGTGACAGTGCCATAGGACTCTAGGGCTGCGTTTTCAGTCCGCGGCCGGGTCGGTCACCGGCGCCCGGGCAGGCGCGAGGTTCATGCGGGAGGGCCACGCCTACGGACGGGGCCCAAATGCCCTATCCCTGCTGCGTGCCGCCCGGGTATGTTCGGCCTCATGCGGCACGACGGCGACCTGCGCCTGCGGGAAGTGGGCTGAATGAGGAGGGCCACCTCCCTGCCTGCGGGGATCGATGAAAGTCCGGGCAGCGCTGACAACGGGACGGCGACAATAGCGCCGCTGCGTAAGGCATGGGGTGTTCTCAGGCGGTACCCCGTCGTCGCACTCACCTGCCTGGTGCTGGCGCTCACCCTGGTGCTGCTGCCGACGGGGCTGGACCTGCAGGTCCGTATCCTGGCGTCCGGCTATGCCGCAGTGATTGTGGTGGCGCGTGCTGCCGGCATGGTCCGGTCGTTGCGTGAGGGGCGGTGGGGGATCGACCTCCTGGCCCTGATGGCGATCGTCAGTACCGTGGCCGTGGGCGAGTATCTTGCAGCGCTGGTGGTCATCCTGATGCTCACCGGCGGAGAGGCGCTGGAGGACTTCGCCCAGGGTCGGGCCGCCCGTGAACTGCGCTCCCTCCTGGACCGGGCACCCCGCTTTGCACACCGGGAAGGCCCCGGGGCTCCGCTGGAGGAGATACCGATCGGCGACGTGGTTCCGGGGGACGTACTGGTGGTCCGGCCCTCCGAGCTGGTGCCGGTCGACGGCGAACTCCTGTCCGAATCGGCGGTTCTTGATGAGTCATCGCTTACCGGGGAAAGCCTGCCGGTGGAGCGCAGCAGGGGGCAAGGGCTGCTCAGCGGCTCGGTGAACGGCGAAGCCGCCATTCGCGTCCGGGCTTCAGCCAGCGCTGCCGACTCCCAGTACAGCCGAATCATCGCCCTGGTCGAGGAGGCGTCCAACAGCCGCGCCCCCGTGGTCCGGCTCGCCGACCGCTACGCCGTGCCTTTCACCCTGCTGGCCTTGCTGATCGCGGCGACGGGCTGGTTCCTCTCGGGTGAGGCACTTCGCTTCGCCCAGGTCCTGGTGGTTGCCACGCCCTGCCCGCTCCTGATCGCCGCACCGGTGGCGTTCCTGGCCGGGACCAGCCAGGCCGCCCACAAGGGCATCATCATCAAGAACACTCGCACCCTGGAACAGCTTGCAAAGGCCCGGACAGCCGTCTTTGACAAGACCGGGACCCTAACCTCGGGCAGGCCTCTTTTGGACGAAATACGGGTGGCGCCGGGGCTGGGTCTGTCCCTGGGCGCGGAGAGGATCCTCCAATTGGCGGCCTCCGCCGAACAGTATTCCTCCCACGTGCTGGCAGCTTCCGTGATCCAGGCCGCCGAAGCCGCCGGTCTTGACCTCCTGCCCGTCCAGCACGCCACGGAAAGCGCCACGAAAGGGGTGGAGGCCCGGTGCGGGGGACACCGTGTGGTGGTGGGCAAGGCCGGCCTGGTGGAAAGTCTGTCGACGGGTTTCCAGGAGGCTGTCCTGCGCACCGGCCAACTGGCGGTCTATGTGGGGGTGGACGGCGAATATGCCGGCGCCCTGGTCATGAAAGACCCGTTGCGCCATGACGCGGTGGATACGCTTGCCCGGCTGCACACCCTGGGCGTCAGGCACACCATGCTGCTGACCGGCGACGTCCACGCCACGGCCGCGCACATTGCCCGGGAAGCCGGGATTGGCAGCATCCAGGCCGAATGCCTCCCCGAGGACAAGGTCAACGCCGTTGCCGCCCTCCAGGAGCGGCCCGTCCTGATGGTGGGCGATGGCGTCAATGACGCCCCCGTCCTTGCCGCCGCTGACGTGGGGATTGCGATGGGCGCCAAGGGCGCCACGGCGGCCAGTGAATCAGCGGACGTGGTGGTCATGCTTGATGACCTGTCCAAGGTGGCCCTCGCCGTGGCTATTGGAAAGCGGACCGTGTCCGTGGCCCTCATGAGCATCTGGACCGGAATAGGACTCAGCATTGTACTGATGGCCATCGCCATGACGGGATACATACCGGCGGTGACCGGTGCCCTCCTGCAGGAGATGGTGGACCTTGCCACCATCCTTAATGGCCTGCGGGCGCTGCACGGTGCCGAGCACGAACGTGCGGTGCGGGGTCTGCCGCCGGCATGACTTTTGGCCCTTCCCAGCCCAGGGCCCAGCCGGGAACGTAGTGTCCATGAACGCAGAAACAGGGGCTAAGCCCGTCATCGTCGGTGTTGATGGCTCTGAATACTCCTCCGCCGCCCTCCGGTACGCGGGGACGCTGGCGTCCCGGCTGGGCACCCGGCTCGAGGTCATCTCCTGCGTGGGAATGCCGGACTACCTGGTGATGTCCCGCCTTGAAGGGGCTGACCGCCAGTTCACCGCCAGGCTGGAGGACGCGGCAGGCCGCCTGGTGGAGGACGCCCTGGGCCGGGCCTTCTCCGTGGAACGGCCGGAGAACATCGATGTCAGCATTAAGTTCGGCCCGCCTGCGAAGGTGCTGGTGGACGAGAGCCGCCGCGCACAAATGCTGGTGGTTGGACGGCACGGTGAAGGCGGCCTGCTGAAATCGTCCATGGGCTCCGTCAGCAAGGCTTGCGCTGCGCATTCCGCCTGTCCGGTGCTTCTGGTGGGGCAGGAGGCGGACCCTGTGTGAGGACCGCGGACGGCCTGAGTTCTGAGCGGGCCGCCCAACTCCTGAAGGAGGCGGGCCCCAACCAGCTTCCAGCAGAAAAACCGGTCCCGCAGTGGCGCAAGCTCTGGGGTGAGATGACGCATTTCTTCGCCCTCATGCTCTGGTGCGCCGCGGCGCTCGCCTTCATCGCGGACATGCCGCAACTGGCTGTGGCGATCATCGTCGTCGTCATTGTCAACGGGGTGTTTGCCCATATCCAGCAGGAACGTGCCCAGCATGCGGCAGCCAGGCTCCGCGGACTGCTCCCGGCCGATGTGGTGGTGCGGCGGGACGGGACGGCGCGGAAGGTCCACGCCAGTGAACTCGTGGCCGGCGATATGGTGCTGCTCTCCGCCGGCGACCGCGTGCCGGCGGACCTGGCACTCCTGTCGGCGTCAGGCTGCGCGGTGGATGAGTCCATGTTGACGGGTGAAAGCGTCCCGGTGCCCAAGGCGGCGGGAGATGCGGCGTGGGGCGGCACTTTCCTGGTCAACGGCTATGCGGAGGCGACGGTGTCCGCCACCGGCGGCAGGACGCGGCTTGCCGGCATAGCCGCGCTCACGAGCGGAGCTGTCCCTCCACCCACCCCGCTCGCCCTGGAACTGCGCCGCATCGTGCGGATTACCGCCGGTATGGCATTGGGCATCGCAGCCGTCTTCTTCCTGGCCTCACTGCTGGTGGGGTTCCAATGGCGCGATTCATTCCTCTTCTCGATCGGCGTGGCCGTCGCGCTGGTTCCCGAGGGCCTGCTGCCCACGGTGACCCTGTCCCTGGCCATGGGCGCCCAGCGCATGGCCTCCCGCAACGGACTGGTCCGGAACCTGGAAGCTGTGGAAACCCTGGGATCCACCACCTTCATTTGCACGGACAAGACGGGAACCCTGACGCAGAACCGGATGAACGCCGTCGAGGTCTTCACCACGCAAGGTGCCATCCAGGTCACGGGCGAAGGCTACGCCCCCTCGGCGGAGGTCCATGGTACGGGCCTCGAAAGGGCAGCCGCTGCCGCGCTCGCAGCACGCACGGCATCGCAGGGGCGGGCCGAACTGCATGAAGGCCAGTGGCGCGCGCAGGGCGACCCGATGGAAGCGGCCCTGGACGTACTGGCCCGCCGGCTGACCGGCACGGAGGCCGGGGCCGCACCGTCGCGCAGGTTGCCCTTCGACCCGGTCCGGCGCAGGGAGTCGGCCATCGTGGGGGCGGACCTGTTTTGCAAGGGTGCGCCGGAAACCGTGTTTCCGGTCTGCGGGTCGGTGTCCGGACCGGTCAAGGAACAGGTGGAGGTGATGGCTTCATGCGGCCTGAGGGTCATCGCAGTGGCACGCCGCCGGCTGGGGGGAGCACCCGGAACGTGGCTCTCGAGGCCCGCGTCCGAGCTGGAAACGGACATGGAGCTGCTGGGCCTGGTTGGGTTGCAGGATCCGCCCAGGCCGGACGTGGGAGAGGTAATCGGCATGGCCCGGCAGGCTGGCGTGAAGATCGCCATGGTTACCGGCGACCACCCTGCCACGGCCGGGGCCATTGCCCGCCAGATCGGCCTGACCGGTACGCCGGAGTACGTCCTTGAGGGGGCGGACCTTCCTGAGGACGAACAGCTGCTCGGTGCGCTCCTGGACCGCGATGGCGTGGTGGTCAGCAGGGTCTCTCCGGAGCAGAAGCTCCGGGTGGCCAAGGCGCTGCAGTCCCGGGGCCACGTGGTGGCCATGACGGGCGACGGCGTCAACGACGGTCCCGCCCTGCGCGAGGCTGACATCGGGGTGGCGATGGGCCTGAGTGGAACCGACGTGGCGCGCGAAGCCGCGGACCTGGTCCTCCTCGACGACCATTTCGGCACCATCGTGGGCGCCATTGAGCAGGGCCGCGCCACCTACGCCAATATCCACCGGTTCCTCACGTACCACCTCACCGACAACGTGGCGGAGTTGACCCCCTTCGTGATCTGGGCGCTTTCCGGCGGGCGGTTTCCGCTGGCCCTGGGGGTGCTGCAGATCCTTGCCCTGGACATTGGCACCGACCTCCTGCCGGCCCTGGCACTTGGCGCCGAACCGCCGGGCAAACGTGTGCTGGCGCGTCCGCCGGAGCGGCGACACCTGATGGACCGCCGGCTGATCATCCGGGTGTTCTGCATCCTTGGTCCGGTGGAGGCAATCACGGAGATGGCCGTCTTCGCCGCGGTGCTTGCTGACGGCGGCTGGACCCGCGGCCAGGTTCCACCGGCAGGGCTGCTGATGGCCGCATCCGGTGCTGCCTTCACCGCCGTCGTCCTGGGCCAGCTTGCCAATGCCTTTGCCTGCCGCAGCGCCACCATTCCGCCGTGGAAGCTGGGCTGGACGACCAACCGCCTCCTGATATGGGCCGTGCCGGCTGAACTGGCTGTCCTGGCCGTGTGCCTGTACGTGCCATATCTCGCAAGCCTGCTGGGCCAGGCGCCGCCGGAGCCCATGGGCTTCCTGCTGGCCGCCCTGGCCGTCCCCGCCGTCCTGGCCGCCGACTGGATCCACAAGTCGGTCCGGGGCCGGCTGCGGCGGAGCTAGGACCAAAGACTCTGACTGCCCCGGCCGGCTGGGGCAAGAATCGAGCCATGAGCGTCCCCACAGAAACCTCCCTGGCCAACGCCAACGTCACGTGGATAGAAGACACCGGGATCGCGGACATCCCCTCGGTAGGCGGGAAGAACGCTTCCCTGGGCGAGCTCAGCCGTGCCCTGCAATCCGCGGGGGTCCGGGTTCCAGAAGGGTTCGCCACCACGGCCGCCGCCTACCGGGCCTTCCTCGCCGCCAACGGACTGGAACCCAGGATCAGGACGCTCATGGAGGAGCAGCGGACGGGACGTTCCACGCTCCGCCAGGCAGGTGCGGCCATCCGGGAGCTGTTCCTGCAGGCCGCCTTCCCCGACAACATCGCGGCGGACATCCAGGAACACTACCGGGTTCTCTGCGAGCGCACCGGGCAGGCCCGTTTGGCGGTGGCGGTCCGAAGCAGCGCCACCGCCGAGGACCTTCCGGACGCGAGCTTCGCCGGCCAGCAGGAGACCTTCCTCAACGTGGCGGGCGAACGGGCCGTCCTGGAAGCATGCCGGCGCTGTTACGCTTCGCTGTTCACGGACCGTGCCATCAGCTACCGGGAGATGAAGGGCTACGATCACCTGGACGTTGCCCTGTCCGTCGGGGTCCAGCGAATGGTCCGCTCCGACCTCGGCGCCTCGGGCGTGATGTTCACCATCGACACTGAATCCGGCTTTCCCGGCGTGGTGGTCATCAGCGCAGCATGGGGGCTGGGGGAGACAGTGGTCCAGGGGACCATCAATCCGGACAAGTACCAGGTGTTCAAGCCGCTGCTGGCGGACCAGCGCTTCAGCCCGGTGATCGAGCGGGAACTGGGGGCCAAGGAACGCAAGATGGTCTACAGCCACGGCGGGGACGCGCGGACCATGATGGTGGAGACTACCGACCGTGAGCAGCGTTCCCTGGTGCTTGACGACCCCGAGATTCTGCTGCTGGCGCGCTGGGCGGCGGCAGTGGAGGTCCATTACGGCCGCCCCATGGACACGGAATGGGCCAAGGACGGGGTAACCGGCGAACTCTTCATGGTCCAGGCGCGGCCCGAGACAGTCCAGGCCCGCCGCAGCACGTCCTCTTTCCGGACCTACCATCTGGCGCAGCCCGGACGTGTCCTGGTCAGCGGCGCCGCCATCGGCGACTCCATCGCCGGCGGCCAGGCATGCGTGGTCCGCGATGCCAAGGACATTGAATCCTTCGTTGACGGTTCCGTGCTGGTCACCCGCATGACGGATCCGGACTGGGTACCAGTGATGAAACGCGCCGCCGGGATTATCACCGACCACGGCGGCCCCACCAGCCATGCCGCTATCGTCAGCCGGGAACTGGGGGTGCCCGCCGTTGTGGGGACCCGCAACGCGACGGAAGTACTGGCCGACGGCGCCCCGGTCACTTTGTCCTGCGCGGAAGGTGAGGAGGGCCGCGTCTACGAGGGCCTGCTGGAGTTTTCGGTCGAGGAGGTGGACATGTCCTCCCTCCCCGCCACCAGCACCGCAGTCATGGTCAACATTGCCAGCCCGGCGGCGGCCTTCAAGTGGTGGCGGCTGCCCGCTGCGGGGGTGGGCCTGGCCCGGATGGAATTCATCATCAACAACCTGATCCGCATCCACCCCATGGCACTGGTGCACCCCGAACGCGTTGTGGAGCAGGATGAGGCGGCCCTGATCCGGCAGCTCACGGGCGGCTACGAAGACCCGGAGGAGTATTTCGTTGACGTGCTGGCCACAGGGATCGCAAAAATCGCGGCCCCGTTTTATCCCAAGCCCGTGATTGTGCGGCTGAGCGATTTCAAGAGCAACGAGTACAGCCACCTGATCGGCGGCAGCTCCTTCGAACGTCCGGAGGAAAATCCCATGCTGGGCTTCCGCGGCGCTTCCCGCTATTACAGCAGCCATTACCGCGAGGGGTTCGCGCTGGAATGCAAAGCCCTCAAACGGGTACGGGAACAGGCGGGCTTTGGCAACGTCATCGTCATGGTCCCCTTCTGCCGCACGGTGCGGGAAGCGGACCAGGTCATTGAGGCGATGGAAGAGCAAGGACTGGTGCGGGGAGTTGAGGGCCTGCAGCTGTACATGATGTGTGAGGTTCCCTCGAATGTGGTCCTGGCGGAGGAATTCGCCAAGCGCTTTGACGGCTTCTCCATCGGTTCGAACGACCTGACCCAGCTGGTCCTGGGGGTGGACAGGGATTCTGAGGAGCTCGCCGGGCTGTTTGATGAACGGGACCCGGCCGTGATGTCCATGATCGCCCAGGCGATCAGCAAAGCCCATGCCGCCGGCATCAAGATTGGCATCTGCGGGCAGGGTCCCAGCAACCACCCGGACCTGGCCGAATTCCTGGTCAGTGAAGGGATCGATTCGGTGTCCCTGAATCCGGACACGTTCGTCCGGACCCTCCCGGTGATCGCGGCGGCCGAAGCGGCCGCGGCCGGGCGGCAACACCAACAGGGTTAACCGGGCGCAGTCGGGCGGCACCCGAATGCCTGGCCCCACGGGGCCAGGCACCGGCGTCGTACATATGTTTGTTTCAGCCCCTGATGATCGGAATCTTTGATGCCCCGGTCTCCTGCCCGTGTTCCGGCAGGGGAGCCCGGACCTCAAGGACGCCGTCCTTGTACGACGCCTTGACGTCGGCCTGCTGCACGCCGCCGGGGAGGGGGAGCCGCCGGATGAAGGATCCGTAGCGGAACTCTGACCGGTAGCTGTCCTTTTCCTTGTGTTCCTTCTTCTCCTGCCTCTCACCCCTGATCGTCAGGACACCGTCGGCAACCGTCACCTCCACGTCCTGCTCCGGATCGATGCCCGGCAGCTCGGCCCGTACAACGAGCGTGTTGCCGTCCACCATCTCTTCAACCCGGATGGCGGAGGCCCCCATGTCACCCTCGAAAAGCCGTTCGATGACATCCATGGGGGAGCGGCGGCTATCGAACCATTTCATCAGGTCAGTCATTCTTGCCTCCTGCTGTGTGGAGCCGGATTATCGCGTTGTCCGGCAGTTCCACCATCCCGCTCCCGTGTTCCCGCATCCAGAGTCAAAGGTCCCAGCGGGAAGCCGGGACGTTTGCCCGGCCTGCGGCTGAAACGGGCGGCCAGTTCGATGGCGAGGCAGCCCGCCGCGGCAACAGCTGCCGAAAGGATGAGGAGGCCGCCGGTGGGCCATTCGACCTGGAAGAAGTCCTGCGCCAACGGAACGGTGAACAGGAGGACCAGGCCTGAGTACATCCCTGCCAGGATCAGCACCTTGGTCAAGTTCAGGGGGCGGGAGGCGGTGACCAGGATCCACGCGGCCAGCAGCCCCATGGTCAGGGTGGCGGCGGACTGCGCTGCGTCCTGGCTGTGTCCGCCCCAGGTCTGGGCGTACGCGCTGACGGCCAGGACGGCAAGGGCCGTGCAGATGCCGGCCGGGACCGCGAACGCGAGGGAGCGCCGGAGGAACCCGGGGGCGTAGCGTTGGCCTCCTGGCTGCAGGGCCAGGAAGAACGCCGGCAGGCCAATGGTCAATCCGTCCAGGGCTGACAGCTGCCGCGGCAGGAACGGAAACGCCAGAACCAGGACGCCGGTGAGAACCGATATGACCGTGGCGTACACCGTCTTGCTGAGGAAGACCAGGGAAACCCGCTCAATATTGCTGATGGCCCGGCGGCTCTCGTCCACCACGGCGGGCAGGCGTTCGAACCGGCCATCCAGGAGCACCATGCGCGCCACGGCCTTGGTGGCCGGCGAAGCAGAGTCCATCGCGATGCCCAGGTCCGCCTCCTTCAAGGCCAGGACATCATTCACCCCGTCCCCCGTCATTGCCACCGTATGTCCCCGCCGCTTCAGGGCCAGGACCAGGTCGCGCTTCTGTGACGGGGTTACGCTGCCGAACAGGCTTTGGGCCTCCACCGTTTCCTCCAGCCGCAGCGGGTCGTCCGGAAGTGTACGGGCGTCATACGCTTCGCCGGAGCCAAACCCGACGCCGCGCGCCAGCGCCGCAACTGTCCGGGGATCATCACCGGAGATGATCTTCACGGCGACCCCCTGCTGCCGGAAATAGTCCAGCGTCGCGGCCGCGTCGGCGCGGAGGCTCTCGCGGAACGTGAGCAGCATGGCCGGGGCAAGGTCCACCGGCAGGCGTGTCTTGGCGGCGTCCGGCGGCAGCGGCGCCGGCGTATGCGCCAGGGCCAAGGTGCGCAGGCCCGTCGAGGCAAGGGCGGCGGCCCTGCCGTGTGCTTCCGCATTGCGGGGGGAGCCCAGCACGGCATCAGGGGCGCCCAGGACCCAGGTGCCGGATGCGGCGGATTCCGGCGCGAAGGTCACCGAACTCCACTTGCGGGCGGACGAGAACGGAACCGAAGCCAGGGCCTGCAGCGGCGCCGGCACGGGAAACGCCACCCCCATCGCCGCGCTGGTGCTGCTGGCATCCGCGTTGGCACCGAACCACTCCACCGCAGCCCGCCAGCCGGGAGCGGGGACGGTGCCGGCGTCGTGGAGCGCGTCAAAGACAATGGAACCGGAGGACAAGGTGCCGGTCTTATCCAGGCAGAGGACATCCACCCGTGCCAGCACCTCCACGGCGGCGAGTTCCTGGACCAGGACCTGCTGGCCTGCCAGCCGGAGCCCTCCCACGGCAAAGGCCACGCTGGTCATCAGGAGCAGCCCCAGGGGGATCATCGCCATGATTCCCGCGACGGCTCCCACGGCGGCCGGTATCCACCGGCCGGATCCCATGGCTCCGGCCCAGCCGCCTTGGTCCTGCATCTGCGCATTCGTGAGAAGCAGTGCCGTGGGAAGGAGCAGCCAGGTGATCACGGCGAAGACCTTCCCCAGGCCCCGGCGGATCTCTGACGTCACCAGGGAGAAGCGCCGCGCCTCGGCTGCCAGCCGGTATGCGAACGTATCAGGTCCCACCTTGAGCACGGCGGCCCGGCCGCTGCCGGCAAGGATCAGGGAACCGGAGAGGAGCGCGTCGCCGCCTGCCTTGGGGACGGGGTCGGATTCGCCGGTCAGCAGGGACTCATCCACTTCCATGCTGCTGCCGCCAAGGAGCACCACGTCCGCGGTGACCTGGTCCCCGGCGTTGAGTACCACCAGGTCGTCAGGCACCAGTTCACCGGAGGCGATGACTTCCCTGGCACCGTTCCTGACCACCGTGTTCCTGGCGGCCTGCAGAATGGCGAGCTGGTCCAGGGAGCGCTTGGCCCGGTACTCCTGGACGATGCCGATCAGCGAATTGCTGACGGCGGACAGCCCGAACAGCGCATCCCGCCATTGCCCCAGCACCAGCAGGAGGATGAAGCATCCGCCCACCACCGCGTTGAACAGGGTAAAGACGTTCGCCCGGACGATCTCCCCGATGCTCCTGCTGGTGGCCGTCGGCACACTGTTGACGCGGCCGGCGAGGGTCCGCTCCCGCACCTCAGCAGTGGACAGTCCCTCCCGGGCATGACGGCTGTCCAGGCCCGGGGCGGCTGCCCCGCCTTCCCCGGCCGTTGGCACGGTGCAGCCCGTTTGCAGTGCGGATCAGTCGGTGTGCGGCTGCTTGTGCATCCGGGTGATGACGGTGGGGCACGGGGGCTGGGACAGGACGGCATGTGCCGTGGACCCGAGGATCAGCCTTTCGAAGCCGCCCTTTCCGCGGCTGCCCAGGACAAGCAGCCGGGCGCCGGCGGCGGCACGGACCAGGGCGTCCGCCGGTTCCAGCACGGTTTCCATGACCGACTGCACAGCGAGGTCGGGGTAGTCTTGCCGCAGGCCGGCTTCGGTTTCGGCGAGCACGATCTGCTCCTCCTCCATCACGTGGGTGGCGAAACTGCTCTGCGGGAGTCCGGCGGCAATCCATCGGTTAGGGCCTGTGAACGCGTAGAGGACGGTCAGTTCCTCCCCGAGCGCGTCGGCTTCGGCAGCGGCGAAGGCCACAGCCTGTGTCGCTTCGCGGGAACCGTCCACGCCCACCACAATGCCACGGCCGGCGTCCTGGCCATCGCCGATGACGGCAACCGGGCATTCAGCCGCGGCGGCTGCCTGCAGTGCCCGGTCCGTCAGCGCACCGCGGGTTCTTCCGCTGGTGCCGAGGACCAGCATGGAGGCGTTCTTCGAGTAGTCACCCAACGCGGCACCGATGCCGCCCTCCAGCAGTTGGAGCGTCACCTGCAGGCCCGGCTCGGCGGCTGTGGCTTTTTCGCCGGCTTCCTTCAGCAGTGCCAGCCCCGACTCACGCAGGACTTCAAGGTACGGAAGGACTTCCACTGCCATCCACCGGTCGTCAACAACATTGACGACGGCGAGCGGGCACTTGAGCCTGTTGGCCCGGGCTGCCGCCCAAAACAGGGCTGCATTGGACGCCGGGGAATCAGTGATGCCGACGGCGATTGGCTTGGCAGGTGCCATGGGGGAACCATCCTTTTGGGTGCGTGGTGGGTGTGGGACCGGCCGGGGCGGCAGACCGGCTGTGGGACTAGTCCGCCGAGGGGTCGCGGGGCGGCCACCAGTGGGTGGGTGCGGCGATGACGAACTTCCGGCCGCTGATCTCCTGCGGCGTGATCCGGAGCAGGACGTTCTTTTGCCCTGGTTGCCAGGGGGACAAGCCTGCGTCCATGGCGTCCTGGATCTCCTCCTCATCCGAGACGACGGCCGCGTGGCCCTTGAGGATGACGCTCCAGGCGATAGTGCCGTACTGGTTCATTCCATCAGCCTCCACGGCGACCGGTGTCCGCCCGTCCAGGGAGGCAAGCCTGGTCCCCTCGCCGGTCCGGATCAACAGGGTGCCGTTGGTGGGAACGAAGTTCACCGGGAAGTTCTCCACTGCGTCACCGTCCCTGAAAGCGATCCGGCAGATGGAGGTTGAACGGAGGTACCGCCAGCAGTCGTGGACGCCAAGTTCCTTGATTTCAGGTGCAGTCGCTGCGCTGTTCATGGCCGTAGCCTAGGGCGGGGAAAGTGGTGCCGGTAGGGAAGAAGGTCCCGCAGCTGGCACTGTCCTTCCAACCACGGGGCTGCGGGCCCGGGCGCCGGCAGTACCTGCCGTTGACGTGGGCTTCTACAATGGTCAAAGGCCGGTCTTCGCATTGAGATGGAAGTCCGGATTGGGGGCGGGGACAGGACTCCGTTTTCCGGACACTTGGATCTCGCCGGGAAACCTGCAGCGCCGCAGGTTCCTGCTGCAGGAGGTGGAACGTGAACATGGAGCACCCGTGGCACCCGCCGATGAGGGACCCAGTTGAAGACCTGTTGCGGGACTATTCCGCCCGCGGGGATTCACTGCCTGACAGCCAGGTCCGGATGAACGCGCTGCTGGCCGCTGTGGTGGCCCTCGCCGAGGATCTCACCCTCGAAGCCGTGCTGGACCGTCTTGTCCGATCCGCGTGCGCCCTGGTCGGGGCGCGGTATGGTGCCCTGGGGGTGATCGGAGAAGACCGCAGCCTGAGCCACTTCATCACGGTCGGAATTGATGAAGAAGGCATCCATTCCATAGGCGACCTGCCCACAGGGCACGGCGTCCTGGGCCTGCTCATCCGGGAACCCAGGCCCCTGAGGCTCCATGACCTGGGCCACCATCCGATTGCCTCCGGTTTCCCTCCGAACCATCCCCCCATGCGGACCTTCCTGGGCGTTCCCGTCCGGGTCCGTGACGAAGTGTTCGGGAACCTGTACCTGACGGAAAAGCAGGGCGGAGAGGATTTCACCACCGAGGACGAAGACCTGGCCGTGGCCCTGGCCGCCGCAGCGGGCGTCGCCATCCAGAATGCCCGCCTCTTCGAAGACAGCAGCCGCCGGCAGAAATGGCTGGAGGCAGGCATGGAACTGAGCAGCCGGTTGATCATGGCGTCACAGCCCGGGGACGCGGAGCAACTGGATGTTGTGGCCGATGCCGCCCTGAGGGTTTCGGACTCCACGCTTGCGGTCATAGCCGTCCCGGCCGGGGACGGTGGCCTTCGGTGCCGTGTTTCCCTTGGCGTGCAGGGTCTCCAGTCAGGCCAGGAACTGAAGGTTCCGCCTCCGCTGGCAGCTGTCGTGGAGGGCGGCGGGTCTTTCGTGGCCAGGGATCCGCGGCAGGTCTTTGATGACGGCGTGGCGGAGAAGCTTGGCTGCGTTCTGGTCTGTTCGCTGGGGCACAGCGGCACCGACAACGGCGTCCTCCTGCTGGCACGCGCGCAGGGGTCAGCGGTCTTCAACCAGGCCGAGGCCGACTCCAGTGCCATTTTCGGAAGCCGGATCGGCCTGGCCCTGGACCTCGCGCGGGCGAATGCCCAACGTGAACAGAACCTCCTGTTCACTGACCGGGAACGGATCGCCAGGGACCTGCATGACCTGGTGATCCAGCGGCTGTTCGCTGCCGGCCTGAGCATCCAGAGCCTGCGCCGGTACACGATGGACCCCGTGGCGCATGAACGCATAGCGGCCGTCACCACGGAACTCGATGAAACCATCCGCAAGTTGCGGGACACCATCTATTCGCTGCGCACTGCGGACGAGGAACAGGAACCCCTGACGGGACGGATCCTGCGGGCGGTCCGGGAAAGCTCGCGCAGCTATGCCGTGACCCCCAAGGTGTCCCTCGACGGAGCGGTGGACTCGATCCGGGAGGATGTGGCCGTCCACCTCCTGTCGGTGCTGTCCGAGGCGCTCAGTAATGCGCTCCGGCATTCAGGCGCCGATGACATCCAGGTGACAGTCGCAGTGGGGCCGGCCCCTGGGGCCGGGGACGCTGCTGCGGGCAGGGAGCAGGTGCAGCTGGTCATCAGCGACAATGGCCAGGGCTTCACTGAGCCGGACCGCGTCAGCGGCCTGGCCAATATGCGGCGCCGGGCCGAGCTGCTGAAAGGCAGCTGCACCATCGACAGCACGCCGGGGGTGGGCACCACCGTGAAGTGGTCAGCCAGGCTTGCCTAGTCCGCCTTCAGGCGGATCCGGCCGTTACGCCGAGTCGGAGGAACTCCTGGTTACGTAGACGGCCGCCTGCGTCCGCCGCTCAAAGCCCAGTTTGGCCAGAATGGACGACACGTAGTTCTTGACGGTCTTCTCGGCCAGGAACAGTTCGTCGCCTATCTGCCGGTTGGTCAAACCCTGGCCGATCAGCGCCAGCACCTTCTTCTCCTGGGTGCTGAGGCCCTCCAGCCTGGGATCGGTGGGCACCGTGGAAAGACCCGTAATGATCTGCTGCTCCACGCCCGGCTCGAACAGTGATTCACCCGCAGCCGCTCTGCGGATTCCCGCCAGGAGGTCATCACTTCTGATCTGCTTGAGGATGTACCCGGACGCGCCTGCCAGGACTGCGCCGCGGAGGGCCTGTTCGTCGTCGTAGCTCGTCAGGATCAGGCAGCGCAGGCGCGGGTCGAGGGAACGCACATCCCGGCACACTTCGATGCCTGTCCCGTCCGGAAGACGCCCGTCAAGGATCGCGATGTCCGGATGAAGCGCCGGGATGCGCCGCGTGGCCTCGGCAGCGGATCCGCTTTCGCCCACCACAAGGAATCCTTCACCCTCCAGGAGGTCCTTCAACCCCTGCCGGACAAGCTCGTGGTCATCCAGGATGAACACCCGGACGGGTCCCGGAGAACCTGTGGCCCCGTCAGTCCCTGCTTCACCGTTGTTCACCGGACGCTCCCCACTTTTTCAGGATCAGTACCCCGGCGTGTGCGGGGCGGCCCCTGGGAGGGCCTGCCCCCCATTCTTACCCGTCAACGGGTGGCCGTGAAGGGACCAAAGTCCGCGGCGCCAACGGGAACGCCGGCAGCCGCCGCGGTCCGCCTTCCCGGCAGCCCGGGCCCCGATGACTTTTGGCACTGTTCCGGGAAGCGTTTCAGGTTCAGTCTGGGCAACAGCACCAAGGAGGGATCGTGGCAACAGCAGGGGACGGGGTACCAGCGGGTGATGGGGCAGCCGGGGCTGCCCCAGGGCAGCTTCCCAGGATCATTGTCGGGGTGGATGGATCTGAATCGTCCATCGCAGCACTGCGGGTGGCCGGGGCACTGGCGGAGCCGCTCTCGGCGCGGGTGGAGGCGTGGGCCTGCTGGGACGTCCCCGCCGGCTATGGGGTGTACCTGGCAGTGGGGATCGAGGGGTTCAGGTACGCGGCCGACCAAGTGCTCCAGCAGACCCTGACCGACGCGTTCGGGGAGCTGCCCGGCTTCGTGCATCCGCGGCTGGTTCGCGGCAAGCCCGGCCCGGTCTTAATTGACGCCAGCCGCAACGCATCCCTGCTGGTCGTGGGCCGGCGGGGACATGGAAGGTTTGTTCCCGGATCGGTCAGTTCAGCCTGCGTGGGCCACGCACATTGCCCCGTGCTGGTGGTGCACGCACCGGAACAGGAAACCGGGATGCATCATGCCCAGGCCAGCACCCCGGGCGTGCCCTGACGCGCGAAGCCGCAACCCGCCGTCGTACTGCTGCCCGCCGTGCTACCCGTGCACGTGGCGGTCCTCTTCCTCGCCGTGCGGTGCAGCGTCGCTCTGGGAGCCGGCACCGGCTGCCCCTACCAGTTTGTGGAGGCCTTCAACCGCCCGGCTCAGGGACAGCCACGCGGACGCCATGATGAAAGGCATCAGCAGGCGGTTCTCCTTGTCCAGATGCAGGGCAAAGACCCGCTGGATGGCGCCGGCGGCAACCGCGGCAGAAACCCCGTCCACAGTCCTTAGCTCTTCGACCAGGTCCACAATCACCTGGTGCTCGGCCAGCATGCCGTCCACCAGCAACTTCGCCTCCGGCATCCCGTGGGGCCCGCTGTACAGGGGGCCCTCTTCCGCCAGGGCATGCGGAACCAGTTCCTTGTCACACCAATCCAGCAAAGCCGCCTGGGTTGATTGCCCGGCAGCCGGATCGCCTGCCTCCACCGCTTCGGTCAGCAGCCCCACTAATCCGTTCAACTGCTTCAGCATGCCGGCATGGTGGGCCTCCACGGACTGCAGCGCCTGCGCCTCCGCAGCGGAGTCCTTGCCGGGCCCTGTTGCCGCGCTCATCCGTTGTTGCCTTCCATTTGGTTGACCTGGCCATCCACCTTTCGTGGGGACCAGCGGAGGTCCTTCAGCGCCCAGTAGCATGCGCCGTTCATGACGGCGAAGCCTGCAATGCCCACGTACGGGGCCCGGATCACCAGGCCCAGGAGCAGGACGCAGACGCCGGCTGCGAAGAGGATCAGGCCACGCGTGACCCGGGCCCGCAGGGAAAGTCCAACGGCGTGCCGGCCAAGCATGGCGGCCAGCCTGGGGTCTTCCTGCTCCAGGCCCTGGCGGATCAGTTCAAGTTCGCGTTTCTCAAATTCAGAGAGTGCCACGGCTGCCCCCTTTTGTCCTTCGCCCAGGAGCCGCAAACTCAGGCGCCCGGGTGGCCGCGCAGGACAGCCAGCCGGTTCTGGTATTCCGCGGTGTCAATTTCCCCGCGTGCGAACCGCTCGGCCAGGACGTCCTCGGGCCCGCGCGAAGGCGGCGGCTGGGTAGCGTGCGGGGACGGAGCCCGCAGGAAACGGGCCAGCAGGACAATACCGGTGATGATTGCCCCCCAGACCACCACCATGCTGATGCTCATCAGGACGTAGCCCCACCAGCCCATGCCGTCATTCCAGCCGTACACTTCCATGACCTCCGGTCCATGAACGCGGACGCCAACCGTCTGCTTTCCTTTCCAGTATTGGCTGCAGCATGTATGTGGGGGAGAGCCATTGGTCCTGTTCCGGCAGCGGTGTCCTCCTGTGGTTTTCCCTGGCCGGAGGGCTTTCGGCGTGGCAGGAGGCGGCTGCCTTGCTTGCCGTGCCGTCGGGGCGGGTCCTGCCACAGGGAATCGGTTTGCCTTACTGGCCCAGCAAGGCATCGAGAGTGGTGAAGCCGTACCCCGCAGCCCTGATGCCATCGATGACCTGGGGCAGAGCGTCGGCGTCCAGGGTGGTACCGTCGTCCGGGTTGGAACCGATGTGCATGAGGACTATCCCGCCGGGCTGCAGTCCTGCCTGGACGCGGTCCGCAAGCAGCTGGATACTGGCACCTCCACTGGTTCCTTTCCAGCCCAGCGTGTCCACCGTCCACCTGACCGCCACGTAACCCAGGGAGTTCACGGCGGCGATGGTCCGGGCGTCGCGCTCACCAAAGGGAAAGCGGAAGAGCGGCCGGGGATCGCCGCCGGCTGCGAGGATTGCCTGCTCCGCCCCACGCACCTGTTGCGTGATCTGGGCGGAATCCAGGCCGGTGAAGCCCGGATGGGTCATGGAATGGTTCGCGAGCCGGTGCCCGGCGGCAACGATTTGGGACACGCCCTGCGGATTGTTGGCAGCCCAGTTCCCGGTGAGGAAGAACGTTCCGACAACCCCCTTCGAGGACAAGGTGGCCAGGATCTTTGGCAATCCGGCCGCGTTGGCCCCCGCGTCAAAAGTGAGGGCAACCACGCGGCCCGCCCCAGGGATGACCGTTAGATCCTGGCCGCGGAGGGACTCCGGGAACGGCGGTGGCGGGGGAGCGCCTGGCTCCGCGGGCACCGTTGGCTGGGCCGGTGGCTCAACCGGCTGCCCGGGGCCGGGGGCTTGGGCGATTGGCGGTACCGTGACGGGCGGCTCCACCGGAGTCTGGCCGGCTTCAGGCGTATCTGTCACCTGCGGCGGTGGAGAGGAGAAGGACGGGCCGGGCGTGCCGGACGGTTGCGGTGATGCCGCCGGGGACGTGGAAGGCGAGGACGACGGCGGACCGGCCGTGCGCGCCGGAAGCAGCAGGGCCAGGGCGACGGCGAGCACCACCAGGGCGACCGCGAGCACGATGGCGGGCGCCCGGCGTCGTGCTCCACCGTCCGGCACTGCCATCACCTGCCCGTCACGCCGCCCCTGGCCTATGCCATCCTGTGCGGGTCAGGAACCTTTGGAGCCGTCCGGCGCGGTCTCGGGGCTGTGCACCACCAGAACCGGGCAATCCGCGTGTGCCACGATCGCGGAGCTGACGGAACCCAGCAGCAGGCCGCCGAATCCGCCGTGCCCGCGGCGCCCCACCACGATCATGTCTGCGTCGCGGCTGGCGTCAATCAGCGCCTCCCGCGGATGGCTCCGGACCAGGGTGGCGGTGAGATTTTCCGGGATGCCGGATCCGAAGGCCTGGGCCACTGCCTCGTCCAGGACTTTCCTGGCCCCTTCCTCGAAGCCCTCGACGCCCATCATGACGTAGCCGCTGTACATCTGCGGGTACTCCCAGCAAGCCAGGGCCTGCACCTTGGCGCCCAGGGGAGTGGCAAGCCGCTGCGCCTGGCGGAGCGCCTCCACGGACGCCTCGGAACCATCGACGCCCACCACAATCCTCGCTATTGGTGCCCCGGCAACGCTCATGTCCAGCTCCCCTGATCGGATCCATGTTTGTCCCGCCATCATCGCTCGGGGAATCCGGGCGGGGTAGGGCCTAAGGTCACGGGGCCGGGGGTGTGCCGCCCGGCGAGGCCGGTTCGGCAGGCCACGCAGGCTCTGCAGTCCACGCGGGCTCCGCAGGACCCTGGTCCAGCCGGAAGGGCGGATACTCGTCCCGCATCAGCGCGGTGTACACCATGACCCGGTAGATCCAGCGGTCCACGCCGAGGATGAGGTTGAACAGGGGGCGCTGGTAGCGTCCGGTGAACAACAGGATCACGGCCGCGATCAGGACCAGCAGCCCCAGCAGGGAGAGCCCTGACCCGCGCTCGTAGGTGCTGCCCAGCACGTTGTCGTTCGCCTCCCACCTCCACACCGATCCCGTGGTTCCGGCGAAGGCTGCCACCAGGAGCAGGTGGGGAATGGACAGGAGCCACCACTTCACCAGGACCAGGCCCCGTGACAACCGCTCCGGGTAGTCCAC